>OCMC01000357.1_pt1 | contig 22373 bp, 26 predicted proteins | sample 1538951 | NCBI WGS metagenome assembly OCMC01 (sample SAMN04168656, study PRJEB22393) | human gut metagenome | biome: human gut microbiome; feature: stool | host: Homo sapiens | collected 2014-03-17 | reverse complement strand
ACCTAATCTCTTGCCATAGAGATATTTATTGTGTAGCCTATATGGGCGCATCGAAATCGTACCAGAACTGTTTCGCCACGTTCACACGGAAAGAGGGTGTGCGCTCGCCCCTGTACGGGGCGATATACCACAGCTCGTTACCGCTCCTTCTGACAGGCTCATGCCCCAGCCGTGCGAGGAAGTCCGCCAGCGGGATGGTTCGGATTGCTTCAATGTTCATAGGCGCATCCCCCGTTTTCTTTTAGGCGGTTCCGGCTTCGGCTGATTCGCGTTCCTGACGGGCGAAGCCACGACAATGTTTCCGTCAGCCTCCCTGCCGTTTGCCGTAACGCTGTACATCTTCACCTCGCGCACCTTCTTCATTTCGGAGGCAATGAACAAGTTGAGCTCCGAGCGGTTGGCACTTCCAATAATCTCATAGGCAAGGTCGTAAATGTTGCCATACAGTTTTTCTGGTTGTGCCGTGTCGTACCAACCGTTAGCATCAGTATTAACAACTATATTCCCTTTTGCCGAGTACGGCGACTTGAATGTCAGCAGATTGGCGTTTTTATTGACAGGCTCGTAACCCATAGCCCTCATAAAATCTTCAAGTGGAAGATTTTTGATGTCAAGGTCAATCACAGTCAGTCCCATAGGCTCATCCGATTATGAATTTTACTCCGATCCCGAACTGCGTGTGGAACTTCCGCGTGTCTCCACCCCAAAGGCAACGCTCCCGCAGGTTGGCAAGCAGGGCTACACGGTCTGCCACGTAGCACTCCACATCGAGCGTCAGCGCACCGCCGTAGATGAAGGCGTCCCGGTCGTGCAGCGTGGAGCCGTCATGCAGCACCTTATTCCCCCAGTTCATCGACTCATATCCGGCAAGAGCCGAAGCCCCGGCATAGACGAACACGATTTTTCGGGCGTCCGACAGTATCTTGAAGTAATAACCGCCCTCCGCCGTGAACTGCGCCACGGGTATCTTGGTATCCTTGTAGGGATTGTTTTTCAGTAGGTATTCGCCACCGAACACCCACTTGTTCCCCCTCTTCGTGTAGGTGGAGAGAGCCGCCCCGAAACTGTACCCGCCATCCTTGCCGCCGGGATGGAAGCCGTCCGCCATATCCGCCCTTACCTCGATGCCCTGCATTTTCGGCAGACACCGCTGGGCGTGCGCCTGCCCCGTGAAAAGGGCAAGCGACGCGATGATTATTGCGATGTATTTTCTCATGGTCAGCGTACCTGAAGTTCGTTGATGGTATTGGCACGTACCAAATCCTCGTTCTCAATCACGAAGGACTGGTGACGGCCTCCGTTCTTTTCGTTCAGTTCCACCACGAGGCACTTGTCGTCGGGGATGGTGAACTTCGACATCGTGAAGACCGTGCGCTCGCTTTTCTTGCCCGGCACGAGGGTGGCGTAGTTTTGCGCACGGAGCGGCAGGATGATCTGCTCCTGCACGGCGGTACGTTTCGCCACCTTCTTGTCCACGATTTTCCATGTGATGTAGTCCACATCGAAAGGCACGTTGCTCTGGTTCTTTATCTCCGTGTGGAAATAGAGTAACCCGTTATGCGTGTAGATGCCTTTCAGCAGGTACTGGATGCCGAAACGCTTGCAGCCGATGTGCTTCACCTCGCGCTTGTTCTGCTTGTGGATGGACTTCATGATAAGGCGCACCAGCATCGGGCTTTCGCTGCCCAGCTCTTTCAGATAGATTTCCTGCGCGTTGTTCGGGCGGTTCACCGTGCTGCCGTCATGGATGAAGTCGCACATCTCCACGTTGAGCAACAGCGGTTCGGCGGCGTACTTCACGTTGAAGGTGTAGAAACTGCCGTCCTCCGTGATGACGGACATGTTCGTTTCGTTGGGGAAATTCCGTACCGTAGCTTTCACACGGATGACGTTCTCCGCTCCATCGGCTTTCCCGGCAATCAAGTCGGGCGAGCCTAAATCAACATAGCGCACCTCCGCCGGAAAGATGACGTGGACGGTCTTGTCGTAGGTCACTTCCAGTCCGTGCGGCGGTATCATGCGGTCGAAGGCCAGCTTGCGCGACAGACCGTGATACAGGTCGCCGTCCGCCTCCTTCTGCGGATAGACCTCCTTCGTCAAGGTCGGCTGTTCATTACTTCCGTTGTTCTGTTCAACGGTTACATTCTCCTGCGCATTGGCAGATACGATGCCCATAGAGAGGGCGAGCATGATGATTGTTTTTCTCATACTTTTGGATTTTTAGTGGTAACTGTTTTTTCTGATTTTAATCTTTTTCTTGGTAAAGCATGACCCTGTACCCGGCTTTCAGATGCACCTTGACGGTTCGCATCTTTTTGGCGATGTACTGGCTCGTGCCTTGTATCAGCCCCTTGCCCAAGTCGGAGGCGAGCTGCGCCCCGGCATTGGTGGAGATGTTGATGCTGCTTCCCAGCGAGCCGCCCATGTTGGCGGCGACCTCCCGGACGGCGTTCATCTCCATCGAGTTCGGGATGAAGATGCCGGGCTGTCCGTCCGTGTCATAGACCGCAAGCTCCACGGGGATAATCGTGCCGTCGTATTCCAGCGAGGTAATCTCGATGTCGAGCCGCTCACCCTGTATCTTGCCCGTGCCGACCACCACCGCACCCCGGGGTATTGTCCTGCCTGCCACCGCCATAGGCTCCAGCAGGCGCAGCCTTACCGTCTGCCCGTCCGTCACGCTCTGCGCCCCATGCACGCACGCCGGTATGGTGTTCCTGTCCAATACCTCCGCCGTGCCGACAGCCGTGTTGAAACCCCGGTTGCGTTCCTGCGATAAGGCGGCGACAAACTCCGCGTTACTCATAGGCTGTGAGAGTGAAGAAACTACTTGATGCTCCACCTGTCTGATAGGCATTGCCTTGTTCTTCTTCCCTTTCTGCACGGTAGTTGGCTCTGCCCTCTGTTCCGCCGATGGCTGTCCTCCGTTCTGACCGCCCATGTACTTTGCCGCCAGCTCGTAGGACTTCTCCATAAGAGCCACTTGGTCGTCCACGGCGGAAGCCTTGCCCTTCCCGCTTTCCAGTTCCGACTCCAGCGAGGCGATGCGCTCCAACAGTTCATCTATCTCGGCATTGTTGTTCTCCGGCTGTTCGTAGAAATTGCCGAGCGTGGCGTTCAGGTCGCGGTAGGCGGCAGCGGAGGATTGGATGGTCTGCGGCGTGGCGGGCTGTGCCTTTTCCTCCTTGCCGCCCGGATTAGCGAGGTCGAAGTCCGTTCCGTCCTCCGTTCCCGCTATCTCGCGGTCGAACATGTCGCCCAGCTGCCCGATGGCACGGTTGCGGCTCTCCTGACGCTCTTCCATCTCCCCATGCTCGTAGGCTTTCAGCTTGTCGCCGATAATCTGCCGGTTCGCCTTGTCAGCGTCGGGCATCTCGGTGTTGTATCCGTCCGTTCCCGGCGGTTGCTCCTTGCCGGAGGACGGGGCGAATATCAGCCACATCGCCCCGATGAACACCAGCACCATAGCGGGCAGCACGATCATCTTCTGCCGTTTCAGCCGCTGCGCCTCGGTCAGCGGTTCGCGCTCGTTGGCTTTGCCTTCCTCCTTCGCGCCTTGGCCATTCAAGCAAGCTTGATGGCTCTCGGCTTGACGTCGGTTTTTCGGCTTTCCCGTGTCGGGAGCGGCTTTGTTCTCTTTCATTGGTTCATTCTTCGTCTGTTCCATATAAATAAGGTGTTAAGTGATTGTCTGTTTCCGCCGGGGTCGGCAGTTCCACCCGTCCGGCGTGTCCCGTTTCCATGCGTGAGCCGTCGTTCCTGCCGATGTCATAGACGGCTCTGCCGAAGGTGTAGAGGGCAAGCACCGCAAAAGCGGCGAGCATCCCCAGCACGATGCGGCGACGTGTTTCCGGCGGCAAACCGTCCAGATACCCTTTGAGCCTTGCCACCAAGCGTTTCCGTTTGTCGTGGAGTTTCCAATACACGCCCCACATTGTTTTTCTGATACTTTTTACTTTCCGTTTCATAATCCGTTACCTTTTGATTGTCTGTAAATCCTTGTTCTCGATGATGGTGAAACCCTCGATGGTGAAACCGTTGGGGTTGTCATCCGACCGCGATGCGTTCAGCAGACGGCAGGTGGTCACGAGGCTGCGCTCGGTGACGTTGCTCTGCCGGATGATTTTCTGCGTGGCGTAGGTCACGGCACGGTAGGGATAGGCGTTGAAGTCGCACACCACGCTGTCCACCTTCAGCACTTGGTTGATGTTCCCGGCGATGATGCGGTTGTAGTACCCCTTCTCGGCGAAGTCCGAATAATAGTGGTACACGCTCTTGTCCGCCAGCAGCAAGGCTCGTTTCACGTTGTGCTCGATTGCGCTCTTTTCGGGCGAGAGCGTGAAGAACAGCTCGTGGAAACGGCGCACATGCTCCCGTGCCTCCGCCGGGCGGTTCTGCGACAGATCCTGCGACAAGGCCAGCATCAGGCTCTTGCCGTTGTCCAGCACATAGATTTTCTCCCGTTGCTTCTCGGCGAAACGGTAGGAGTTCCACACGCTCCACACCGTCACCACGGCGCACAGCGAGAGGAAGACGATACCGAACAGGCGTATCTGCCTGAACGACGATTCGATGTTTCTGAGTGACTTGAATTCCATTTTTACTTTTTCTGTTTATGATTGCACATTGATTATTTCAGCAGCTTGCCGATGCGTCCGACTGCGTTTCCTGCGGTCGCTCCTGCGACTCCGCCCGCCATGCCTCCGGCCCGTCCAGCCATCTGGTTCATGGTCCGGTTGTAGCTGCCCATGCCTCCGGCTTGGATAATCCAGCCCGCCACGGTGGGGATGGTGAAGTAGCCGATGATGCCGATGCAGAGGAACACGATATACACCCCGTCGCTCGAATCCAGCGAGAAGTTCGGGTCAGCCTGCATACGCTCGATGTCACTTTGTAGCATCAGCACCTGTATCTTAGCCAGTATGGTGCTGAACATGTCCGACACCGGAAGCCACAGATAGACCTGTATGTAGCGGCATATCCACTGCGTGAGCGTGCTTTGGAAGCCGTCCCACACCGATATGGCGAAGGCTATCGGACCGAGTATCGCCAGCACCACGAGAAAGAAGGTGCGGACGGTGTCTATCACGAGGGCGGCGGCTTGGAACAGCAGTTCCAGTATCTCGCGGAAGAAGTCGCGGATGCCCTTCTTCATGTTGTACATTCCCCGGTCGATATACATTCCCGCCATCGTCACCATGTCGGAGGGCGACCAGCCGAGTTCCTCCAGCTGCTTGTCAAACTCCTCGTTGGACACGAGGTAGGCGGTTTCGGGGTTGCGCACCATCGCCTCGTATTCCAGTCGGTCTTTCTGTTGGCGGTAGGTATTCATATCCAGTGTTTCAGCTTCCAGCATCTTCGCCGTGCCCTGCACGACGGGCGACAGGATGCTGTTTATCGTGCCAAGCACCACCGTGGGGAAGAACATGATGCACAGACCGATGGCGAAAGGACGGAGCATCGGGAACACGTCTATCGGTTCCGCTCTCGCCAGTGACTGCCATACACGGTAGGCAACGTAGAACAGCGCACCCAGTCCGGCGATGCCTTTCGCCACGCCCGCCATGTCCCCGCACAGCGGCATCATCTGCTCGTAAAGCGAGCGCAGAATCTGGTGAAGGTTGTCAAATTCCATAGGCTACCAGTATCTTTCGTTCATGTTCCCGTACAGCCCCATGATGCGGTCGAGGTCGTTCTTCTTTTTCGCACGCAGGTAACTCACGGAGATGTTCTTGTTCGTGTAGTAGCTCACGAGGTTGCGGTAACGCTTCATTTTGGAGTAGCAGCGTTCCACCACGTCCATGCGCTCCTTGTCGGTCATGGAGAGAGTTGTGATGTTCACCACGTTTTTCAGTTCGGTCAATACATCGTTGCTCTCTTCCAGCAGTTTCGTATATCCGAAGGCGATGGCTCCCAGTTCCTCCACGGTGAAGTTGTCGTCACGCATCATCCGTTGGAAACTGGTTACATAAATGTCGGTGATGTCGCCCACCATCAGGATGGTCTGCTGCACCTTGCGGGCGTCCCGGACAAGGTTGTTCACCGATTTCAGCGCGTCGTAATACTTCTTCCCCTGCTCGTAGATTTTCACGGTTTCCTGAAAATTCTTCACCATGTTCTGGGCGGTGGTCGAGGTATGCACCACGTTCTTGGAGGTGTTCACGATGCTCTGCGCGATGTTGGACGGGTCTATCACCGTCCACTGTGCGCTTGCCCTGCCTGCGAGAAGCAGGCACAGGCAGACAATCATTGTTATTCTTGTTCTCATACTTTGGATTTTAGCGGTCCTTATTCTTCTGTCTTATCAGGTTTTATTCTCACATAGTCACCGTTTGGCGAGAAAGTCAGCACGTCCGTTGCCTCGTTGTAGGACACGTCGATGCGGAAGCCGGTGTTCATGAACAGGTTGCCGTTCTCCTCCTGCAAGAGATAGGTTTCCGGCTTGAGCTTGCGGCGCAGACCGCTACGACGGAACACCGTCACTTTGTAGGCTTCGCCCTCCTTGTAGATAAGCACGTCAGGTTTTCCCTCCACGCTCTCCCAGTTCCCGCACAGCATGTCGCGGCGGTTGTCGGCCACGTCGCAGGATTGCAGCATCATGACCGCCAATCCGATAAGGCACTTGCTGACTTGCAGCATTTTCACTTTTGGTAAATTCATACGCGTTTTTCTTTTTTGGTTGATACATTCTGTTTTTTAGTTATTCCTTGTTTCTCCGCCTTTCGGCAAGCTGCCGGATGGCGGCTTCGATGTCGTCGCCCAGCTTCTCCGCCAGACGGTAAACCTCCACTTTTTCCGTTTCCTCGGTGGTGTACGCCAGATACTCTTCCGCGCTGACCTCCGTGGCATAGACCGCCGACTGCGTGCCGCCCAAGCCTATCCACACCTCCTTGTAGAGCCGTGAAGGGTTGTTCGCCATGTTGATGGAGAGTATCTGCGACTTCTCCTTTTCCGTCAGTCCGAGCAACGCCTGTATCTGGTCGAACTTGTTCATATATTTCCTTTGGTCAAGCAGGATTTTACAATCCGAGTTGTTGATAATGCTCTCTTTGACCACCGGAGAACTGATAATGTCGTCCACCTCCTGCGTCACCACGATTGCCTCGCCGTAATATTTTCTGACCGTCTTATACATATAGCGCAGATATTCAGCCATGTTCGCCGATGAGAGGGCCTTCCAAGCCTCTTCCACGATAAGCTGTTTCCGCACGCCTTTCAGCCGCCGCATCTTGTTGATGAAGGCTTCCATGATGATGATGGTCACGACGGGGAACAGTTCGCGGTTTTCTTTAATCGAATCTATCTCGAAGACGATGAACCGCTTGCCGAGCAGGTCGATGTTCTCCGTGGAGTTGAGCAGGAAATCGTAACGCCCGCCCCGGTAATACTGCCGCATGGTGGTGAGCATGTTGTCGATGTTGAAGTCGGACTTCTCCACCTTGATGTCACGCTGTGCCAGTTCCTTGCGGTAGTCGTCACGCATATACTCGTAGAATGTGTTGAACGACGGCACGATGCTCCGGTCTGCCTTGATGCGCTCGATGTAGGCACTCACGGCACTGCCCAGCTCGCCGCTCTCCGTCTTCGTCACCCTGTCGTCCTCAGACTTCCAGAGCGTCAGCAGCAGGGTCTTGATGCTGTCCTTCTTCTCCACATCGAAGATGTAGTCATCGGTGTAGAACGGGTTGAACGATATGGGTTTCTCCTCCGTGTAGGTGAAGTACACGCCGTCCGCTCCGCCTGTCTTGCGCCGGATCATGCCGCACAATCCCTGATAGGAGTTTCCCGTGTCCACCAGTACCACATGCGCGCCTTGCTCATAATATTGCCGCACGAGGTGGTTCATGAAGAAGGACTTGCCGCTGCCCGAAGGACCCAGCACGAACTTGTTGCGGTTCGTGGTGATGCCCCGCTTCATGGGCAGGTCGCTGATGTCGAGGTGCAGAGGCTTCCCCGTGAGCCTGTCCACCATCTTGATGCCGAAGGGTGAGAGCGAACTGCGGTAGTTGGTTTCCTCCGTGAACAGGCACACCGCCTGCTCGATGAAGGTGTGGAAACTCTCTTCCGCCGGGAAGTCAGCCGCGTTGCCGGGTATCGCCGCCCAGTAGAGCGTCGGGCAGTCTATGGTGTTGTGGTGCGGCACGCACTCCATGCTTGCCAGCTGGCTGCCCACGTCGTTCCTGATATTCTTCAGATCCTCCGCGTCGTCGCTCCACGCCATGACGTTGAAGTGTGCCCTTACCGAAGTCAATCCGTATGACCGGGCTTCGTTCAGGTACTGGTCTATCCACTCGCGGTTGATGCTGTTGCTCCTTGAATACCGTGAGAGCGACTGCATGTTGCGGGCGGACTTCTCGAACTTCTGCAAGGCTTCCTCGCTGTTGTCTATCAGTACGTACTGGTTGTAGATGTGGTTGCAGGAGAGTAGCAGCCCCACGGGGGAGGCGAAGGAGAGGCGGCAGTCGCTCCGGTCGGTGGAGAGTTTCTCGTAACGGGTGTCGGTCGCCACCTTGCCCGGCAGGTCTTCCGCGTCGGAGAGGGTGTGCAGGCACAGGCGGTTGTCGCCGATGCGCATCTCCCTTGCCGAAAGCTCGATGTCCTGCAAGGTGGTGTCACCTTCCGGCATGAGCGAGAAGTAGCGTTCAATAAGTCCCGTCTTTCCCTCAGTACCCACAATCTCATCGGTGGAGAGGCGGCGCAGCCTGACAAGCCCGCTGTCGTTCATGATGCGCTCGAACTGTTCGCAGGCTTCCAAGAACTTGGTCGTGGTTTCCCTGTCCAGCTCCTTCGGGATGATATGTCCCCGGCACAGCGTGCTGAAATTGCTCTGCATCCGGTTACGCTCCTTTGTTGTCTTGGTCAGGTAGAGGTAGCAGGTGTGTTTCAGGTACGGACGCTCGTTGAAGTGACGCTCGAAAGAGCGGCTTAAAAAGCTCATGTCGTCCTTCTGAAGCTCCGGTTTGTAGCGTTCCTTGATGAACCAGTCCTGTTTGTGGACGACGGAGTAGTCCGGCAGCACCTTGATAGCCTTGCACCAGCAACTGTGTATCGCCTCGTACTCCGCACCCGTCACGGTGTAAAGTTCCGGTAGTTCCACCTCGAAAGCCACCGTGATGTCGGCGTCCTTTGAGATGATGCAGCCATGCTCCACCGCTAAAAGTGGGAACCTGTTTTCCAGTGTTGTCATTTTCGATGTATTCCTCATTGTCTTTCTTCCTTTCGTTGTCGTTTGAACAGACGGGTTATCCGCCGCCGGTTGATAAGGTATCGGGGATGGCTCCGTGCCGCTCCCAATTTCATCAGCCCGTGTTCGCCGTACCGGGCGTTCAGCGCGAAGGTCTGCCACACAAGGAGGGAGGACGATGCCGAACCGAAGCCGATACATATCCACTGGTCGATGCCGACCATGTAGAGGATGACGAACAGGACGAAGAGAGCCAGCAGACCTCCGCAGAAGATGAAGAGGTACTGAGCCTTCAAGCCCTTGAACTCTACCGGACGGCCGATACCCTTGTTTACCGGGTATTCAGCCATACATTATTTATTAAAGGAAGAATGAGCGCAGGATGGTGGCGGCAACAATCAGGAAGATGCACGCGCCGAACCACGAGGCGGCTGTCTTGCTGGTGTCGGGGTCGCCCGATGAAAACTTGCCGTACACTTTTACGCCCCCGATAAGCCCGACGACTGCACCGATGGCGTATATCAGTTTAGTTCCGGGGTCGAAATAAGAACTCACCATAGAGGTGGCTTCGTTGATGCCCGCGATGCCGTTTCCCTGCGCGAAAGCGGAGGCGGTTGCGGCGATGATGAGTGCCGTGGATAGGATTGCTTTTCTGTTTCTTACGATGTTCTTGTTCATGAATTGTCCTTGTTTTTTGCCGTCGAAAGGGTGGATAGTCCTTTGTCGGGCGGTTGATACTCTGTTACTTTACTTTGGTTTTAGTGGATGCCCGTTTGTTTCCACGGACTTGGGTGTGTCCGTTGCGTACCGGATGCGCCTTGCGTTTCCTCGCCGCGTGGGTTGATTGTCATTCCTTCATGTTCTTTCCTTTTTCAGTTGTCATACATAGTTGCGGATGTCGAACTCCTCGATGTTGTCCGGCACGACGAACACCTTTTTAGGCTTTTTCAGCCGGATTTCGATAAGCCCCTTGATGCGGATGCCTATCTCCGAAGAGCCTTCCATCATTTTCTCGTACAACTCCGTGCCCTCCATGTCGGTGAACACCTTAGCCGCCTTTTCACGTTCCGCCTGTGTCGCGTCCGGGTTTTTGGCGGTCTTGCAGGCGTCGTCAATCTCGTCAAAGCTGCTGCCCGAAGCCCGTGGCGTGTCCGAAGCGTCCTCTTCCGGTTCGTTCTCCCCGTATCCCAGTTCCTCCGGCGGGATGCTCGTGAAGGTTTCATCGAGCTTTTCCTCCGGGACTTGTGCCGGGCGTGAGGTGGTTTCCGTGTTTCCGTCGTCAAAAGTAGCCTCTTCCTCCGACAGCTCAATGCCTTTTTCCGAAGTGGCGGCTTGTTGCGTCGGTATGGCAGCGGTTGTCCGGGTGGATGCCATTTTGAAACGGCTCTTGCCAATGATGTCCGCCTTTGCCGTGGGGACTTCCTCTTGTGCCGCCACGCTTTTAGTCTCGTTCCCGTCCAATGACCGCCATAATCCGGCGATGCCCCTGAAGAAGCGGACAAGCTGTGTGTCCATGATGCGCTCGTAAAGGAGCAGGAACAGGAACCAGAGGTTGCAGCCGACCGATACGGTCAGCAATATATCCGTCATGCTCATAGCTCTACTTTGGGGACTGAATCCAACATACGGTTTATTTCGGCACGGTGTGTCTGGAAATGTTCGTTAAGCACATTGTCCAGATAGTCGGCGATGCCCACTTTCCCGTCACCCAACAGATAGACGATTTCGGTTATTACCTTGTGGTTTGCCAGACTGATGTACACTTGCTTTCCCTCTCTCGCCTTGATGCCTGACTTTTTCAGGAAGCCGCGATAGTCATTCTTCTTTCTTTTCATATCCGTTTCTTTTTGATGGTTAAAATACTGAATTGTAATTCTTGGCGTAAAGGCTTCTTATGGCATCCTCGCACTGGTTGAAGTGATGCGTCAGCACATGGTCGATGTAGGCAGACAGGTTGAGCCTGTCATGCCCGATTACGCGGATGATGCGCATGATGCGGTCGTGGTACTCCGGGCGCACATACGCCATCTTACCTTCTCGCGCCTTCACTTCCGGGTCACGGATGAATAACCGTTCATAGTCCCGTTCACTGCATTTGCAGATTACCGTGGCGAGCGATATGATTTCCACGCTCGTCTGCACTTGGGCTGTCATGCCCTTGCCGCCTTGCTGCGACACTCTTCTTTTTGGGTTCTTTCCCTTTTTCATGTCAGATTAAATCTTCTCGTTGTTTCTTATACAGTTCGTTAATTCTCTCCTTGTGCTGCTCCAGATGTTGGCGCAGCACGGTATCCACATAGCCGCCCACCGAGATTTCACCTCCGGCGATGTCGTTCACGATTTTGAGTATCTTGCCGTGTACGTCGCGGCTGATATAGACACACTGGCGGGTCTTTATCTCGTTGCGGCGCAGGAACAGCTCGTTATAGTCCTCGTCCTGCCTTTTCCGGCGACCACCTTCCTTCTGCGCTTTTTCCCGTGTGGCGGGTTGCGCGGGAGGCGGCTCCGGTACGGCGGTGTCATCTTCGGTCGGTGCGGCTGCGGGGACTTCCTGCGCCGGGCGCAGTGTCCCGTCCTGTGTGCGCCGCCCGATGGAGGCCAACAGCAGTTCCTCGTCGATGCCTTCCGTGTTCACTTTCCTGCTGCCCATGCTCACTGCGGTCTGATAATTTCGCTTATCTCTTCGGAAAACTCACGGATGCCGCTCCCTTTCAACAGTGTCGTGTCCATCGGAAAGATGGTGGAGCGGAAAACGCTCCTGCGCTCTTCCGAAAGGTCACGGCGGAACTTCTTGCTGTCGGGCAGACGGGTGGAAAGCACCGGAAAGCCCATTTCGGCTATCACTTCCTCGTAGATGCCGTACAGGTCGTTCCTCTCCCTGCCGTCCACCATCGTCCAGAACAGGTACAGCCCCTTTGTTTTCGCCTGTCCGGTAGTCATCAGCCTGTCGCGGAACATCGTGACGAATTTCAGGGTACTCTCCACGACAAAGCGGTCGGCACTCAGCGGAGTGAAGATGTAGTCCATCTGCGAGAGCGTCTTTATCACGCCGTTGCTTCGTAGTGTTCCCGGCATGTCGAAGAACACCACGTCGGGTTTCACATCCTCGGTGGCGATCATCCTCTCGGCATCATCGAGGGCGTTCACCGCGTTGCTCTTGACGATGGTATAGGCGTTCTTCTTGATCCGGCGGAAATGGTCGCAGGCGAGAGCCTTGAAGTAGGTGCTGCTGTTGATAAGCCCCATTTCGTGTTCGCGCAGACCGTGGATGCTGTGCTGCGGGTCGTCGCAGTCCACGACGGCGACATTGTAACCTTTCACGTTGTGGAGGTAGCTGGCGGCAAGTGCCGTGACGGTGGATTTACCAATGCCACCTTTCTGGGTTGCGAATGCAACGAAGATTTCTTTACTCATGGTTCCATTTATTTTAATTGTTGATGATTTTATTTTCTGTTTATATGCGGATTGAATTACCGCATTATCCGTTTCCGTGAACAGGCACGCGGACGGGGCATCGCGTATCCGGTTCTGTGGTGAAGCGGTGCGCCGGACAAATGATGAATGACGACATTGCGTCATGAAGTCATTGAATCCATACGTCACCGAATTGTCGGATAACTGGGTTTCCGACGGTTCGGGTATCCGCTTCTGCAAGTGTCCGCAGAAGCGGTTTTCCGGGTATTTTAATGTTTCGTTTTTCATATCTTCAAATCGTTCGTTTCTTGAATCATGCTGCAAATAAACAAGTATATTTTGGAACCTGTATCACTTCTCCGGCAAGTGGCGGCACGTTGCGCCGGTTGGCAGTCATTGACCGGGTCAAGCATCTGTCCGATACCGCTTTAAGGGCGTAACTTTGCACCCGGACAGCAGGGTTCGCCGATGACGCGCGGCCCGGAGTCCTGAAAGGTATTTTCCCAATCCGTCCCCTGACGGATTTTTATGTTCACCTGAACATAGCAAGATGTCTTTTCAGCCGCTCAAAATATTTTGAGCAGCCACGAAAAGCACTTGCCCTTGCAGGGGGCGGGCTTTCCCTCCGAAGTCGGGAAGCCTTTCAGAACTGCGGTGCTGTAATCCGAAGCGGCGGCTTATGCCGTCAATCCGCTAAATCCAAAGTAATATGAAAGAGAAAAGGAAAAGCAAATCAGGGAGAAATCCCAAACTTGATCCGGCGGTGTACCGGTACACCGTCCGTTTCAACGAGGAGGAACACAACCGTTTCCTCGCCATGTTCGGAAAATCGGGTGTCTATGCACGGTCGGTTTTCCTCAAAGCGCACTTCTTCGGACAGCCGTTCAAGGTGCTGAAGGTGGACAAGACGCTGGTGGACTACTACACCAAGCTGTCGGATTTTCATGCGCAGTTCCGCGCCGTGGGTACGAATTACAACCAAGTTGTGAAGGAACTGAGGTTGCATTTTTCCGAGAAAAAGGCGATGGCGTTGCTCTATAAACTGGAGCAACACACCGTCGAACTCGTGAAACTGAGCCGTCAGATTGTGGAACTTTCAAGGGAAATGGAGGCAAAATGGTCGCAAAAATCAGTGTAGGAAGTTCGTTGTACGGCGCGATTGCCTACAACGGGGAGAAGATTAACGAGGCGCAGGGGCGGCTTCTCACCACCAACCGCATCTACAATGACGGTTCGGGAACGGTGGACATAGGCAAGGCGATGGAGGGTTTTCTCACCTTCCTGCCACCGCAGATGAAGATCGAGAAGCCGGTGGTGCATATCTCTCTCAACCCGCACCCGGAGGATGTGCTGACCGATATTGAGTTGCAGAATATCGCCCGCGAGTATCTGGAAAAACTCGGTTTCGGAAACCAGCCTTATCTTGTATTCAAGCACGAGGACATCGACCGCCACCACCTGCACATCGTGACGGTCAACGTGGACGAGAACGGGAAAAGGCTCAACCGGGATTTTCTCTACCGCCGCAGCGACCGTATCCGCAGGGAACTGGAACAGAAGTACGGATTGCATCCGGCAGAACGTAAAAATCAGAGATTGGATAATCCGTTGCGCAAGGTGGCCGCATCGGCAGGTGATGTGAAGAAGCAGGTAGGCAACACCGTGAAGGCTCTGAATGGGCAGTACCGTTTCCAGACGATGGGCGAATACCGTGCGCTCCTTTCCTTATATAATATGACGGTGGAGGAAGCGAGGGGCAACGTGCGCGGACGGGAGTATCACGGGCTGGTCTATTCCGTCACGGACGACAAGGGTAACAAGGTGGGCAACCCGTTCAAATCCTCGCTTTTCGGGAAGTCCGCAGGCTATGAAGCCGTACAGAAGAAGTTTGTCCGTTCCAAATCGGAAATCAAGGATAGGAAACTGGCAGACATGACGAAACGCACCGTCCTTTCCGTGCTGCAAGGCACTTATGACAAGGACAGGTTTGTGTTCCAACTCAAAGAGAAGGGCATAGACACCGTACTACGCTATACGGAGGAAGGGCGCATCTACGGGGCGACCTTCATCGACCACCGCACGGGATGCGTGCTGAACGGCTCGCGCATGGGCAAGGAACTTTCGGCGAATGCCTTGCAGGAACACTTCACCCTGCCATACGCCGGACAGCCGCCGATACCGCTTTCCATTCCGGTGGATGCTGCGGACAAGTTGCAAGGGCAGACAGCACATGACCGTGAAGACGTGTCGGGCGGTATGGGCTTGCTCACTCCCGAAGGTTCGGCGACCAATGCCGAGGAAGAGGCTTTCATCCGGGCGATGAAGCGCAAAAAGAAGAAAAAGCGCAAGGGCTTGGGTATGTAATCGGAGTATCAACAATTAAAAAATCAATGTATGTCACAACAAGAAGACGATTTGAGGGCATTGGCGAAAATCATGGATTTTCTACGTGCCGTGAGTATTATTTTAGTAGTTATGAACGTGTACTGGTTCTGCTATGAAGCCATCCGGCTTTGGGGCGTGAACATCGGCGTGGTGGACAAAATACTGATGAACTTCGACCGCACGGCGGGGCTGTTTCATTCCATACTATACACGAAGCTGTTTGCCGTCCTGCTGCTTGCGCTGTCGTGCTTGGGAACGAAGGGTGTCAAGGGAGTGAAAATTACTTGGCGTAAAATCTGGACGGCACTCGCCGCCGGGTTCGTGCTGTTTTTCCTGAACTGGTGGATACTGGCTCTGCCGCTGCCGATTGAAGCGGTGACGGGGCTATATATCCTTACCATCGGCACGGGCTATGTTTGCCTCTTGATGGGCGGGCTGTGGATGAGCCGCCTGTTGAAACACAATCTGATGGAGGATGTTTTCAACAACGAGAACGAGAGTTTCATGCAGGAAACAAGACTCATCGAAAGCGAGTACTCGGTCAATCTGCCCACACGTTTCTACTACAAGAAGCGTTGGAACAACGGCTGGATTAATGTAGTCAATCCCTTCCGTGCGTCCATCGTGTTGGGTACGCCGGGAAGCGGCAAATCCTACGCAGTGGTGAACAGCTTTATCAAGCAGCAGATTGAAAAGGGCTTCTCGATGTATGTATATGACTTCAAATTCAGTGACTTGTCCACTATAGCCTACAACCATTTGCTGAACCACCCGGAGGGCTACAAGGTGAAGCCGAAGTTCTATGTGATTAACTTCGACGACCCGCGACGCTCACACCGTTGCAATCCCATACACCCGGACTTCATGGAGGATATTACGGATGCCTACGAGAGTGCCTACACGATAATGCTCAACCTCAATAAAACTTGGGTGCAAAAGCAGGGCGACTTCTTTGTGGAGTCACCTATTATTTTGTTTGCCAGCATTATCTGGTATCTCAAAATCTACAAGAACGGGAAGTATTGCACTTTTCCACATGCCATTGAGTTTCTGAATCGTCGCTACGAGGATATTTTCCCGATACTGACCTCTTACCCGGAGCTGGAGAACTATCTTTCGCCATTCATGGACGCTTGGCTCGGAGGGGCTGCGGAGCAGCTCATGGGGCAGATAGCGTCGGCGAAAATCCCGCTTTCGAGGATGATTTCACCGCAGCTCTATTGGGTGATGTCGGACAGCGAGTTTACGCTGGATATCAACAATCCCGAAGAGCCGAAAATCCTATGCGTGGGCAACAATCCCGACCGCCAGAATATATACGGGGCGGCTCTCGGATTGTATAACTCCCGTATCGTGAAACTCATCAACAAGAAGGGGATGCTGAAGTCGTCGGTCATCATCGACGAGCTGCCCACGATATACTTCAAAGGGTTGGACAATCTTATAGCTACCGCCCGAAGCAACAAGGTTGCCGTGTGTCTGGGCTTTCAGGATTTCAGCCAGTTAGTGCGTGACTACGGAGACAAGGAGGCGAAAGTAGTGATGAATACCGTCGGTAACATTTTCTCCGGGCAGGTGGTAGGAGAAACGGCAAAGACACTATCGGAGCGGTTCGGTAAGGTGTTGCAGAAACGGCAGTCCATCTCCATCAACCGGCAGGATGTTTCCACCTCCATCAACACGCAGATGGACGCGCTTATCCCGCCGAGCAAGATTTCCGGTCTTACGCAGGGTATGTTTGTCGGTTCGGTGTCCGACAATTTCAACGAGCGCATCGAGCAGAAGATTTTCCACTGCGAGATTGTGGTGGATGCCGAAAAGGTCAAGCGGGAGGAAAGTGCCTACAAAAAAATCCCCGTCATTACCGATTTCACGGACGAGGACGGCAACGACCGCATGAAGGAGACGGTGCAGGCGAACTACCGACGCATCAAGGAAGAGGTGAAGCAGATTGTGCAGGAGGAACTGGAGCGCATCGCGGGTGACGACAACCTGAAACATCTGTTGCAGCAGAAGTAACCGGCTATAACTTCATATCAAAATATCAAAGCAGAAGTCCGTAACCGATTTTACCCGGCTACGGACTTCGTTGTCATTGCTTTTCCTTTTCCAATTTAAGTTGTTTGTTTATGGTGTTGATGACAAGTGTCTGCAAGTAATCTTTCAGTTCGGAGTCCTCTTTTAACTGTATGCGATATTCTTCCGCGAACATTCTCACCAGCCGGGTTCTGAGTTTCGACATTTCTTCTCCAAAAGGTATCTGCCGGTTTTCTTCCCAAAACTCAACGGTTATTGAAGCCGCCAGCCATTTGAATTCCGTTTTCATCTCCTTTCCGAGTTTCTTAAAACGGGTTTGTTCGGTGATGGACGGTTCACTGTACGGCAACATTGCCACCGGGTCATAAACGGATATGCAATCTATACCGTAATTCATGATTATCGGCAGGTTCGCATCTGAATCCTTCTTATGTTTCTTCTTTTTTGCCATGCCTATTGCCGTTTCAACAAATCCAAGCCTTTTGCCGTCAGATGATATTTCTGTTTCGGATGGCTCGGTTGTTCAGGGTACAATGGAACGACATAGCCTTCATTCAATGCCGGATGCAGATAGTTTGTCCTGAATGTCGGGCGGTGGTTCAAACCTAACTCCTCCATTATTTCTTTCACTGACAGTTCCTTGTTTTCCAATATTTTTATCAAGGCAAACACTTGGTCGGTGCTTGGTCGGTGCTTGGTCGGTGCTTGGTCGGTGCTTGGTCGGTGGATAGGCTCATATCTGAATATAAGCCTCACACTGTCAGCATCCATTATGTATTCCGGTTCCGGCAAATTGGCTTTTCTGCATTCAGAAAGCATCAATCCGATGCCTCGTCCCCAGCTTTCCAAAACCTTCCTTTTATACAGCACATTTGCTATCAACGGATTCTGCGGTTTGGATTCGTGTTCGGATTTCATTTTCTCCACATCCCAATTGGGTGGGAATGATCCGGGATTCTCTATTTCCACTCGGTTGTCATAGATCGCTATGCTTACCGAGCCTCCGGCATCCCTGTACGACCTGTGGGCAAGACTGTTCAATACCCCCTCCCTGATTGCTTTGTAAGGGATGGTCAGATGCTCCTCCCGTTCCAGTGTATCGGTTGTGCCGGATAAGGAAAGATGCTTGAATATGAATGCCATTGCCGCGTTGAGCAGTTGAAAGAAGTTGCCGTGTATGCGTTGGTTGTCCATGAATACCGCCTTATCCGTACCTCTGAAACGGGCAAGCCTTAAAAGACACTGGGGATATTCCATATTTTCATGTTTTCCGAACAATACAGCCGCCGCATGGTTCAATATACCATCCCGCATAAGTCCGAACTTTTCCATGATGACAGGAACGTCATTTCCCGTATCTTCCGGCATACGACCGCATTCGATACCCAACCTGACGGTTTTCAACACCTCGTTACCATCTATGTCCTGCAAGGTCAGGTCACTGTTCCCGAATTGTTCCCAACGGAATCTCGCACCGTCGCGTTGTAACAGCAACTCGTTATATGTCGTCTGCGGCATGGTGGTGGTGACACTCTCGACACGCATATAAGGGCGTCCCTTGTAGCAGAACGGACGTTTAAGTCTTGCATCTTCCACATGAAAGGCTATAACCTTTTTTTCGCTGTCCTGCAAGGGTACATAAGATATATGCGCCGCAGTTATCGGCTCCAACCGGTTGATGGCTTCCGCAATATCACGCTTCGTCTTGTCGCTCACTTCCTGTCCGATGATCTTTCCCTTGTCGGTTACACCGAACAGCACCGTGCCGCCTTCTCCGTTGAGGAAAGCACATAGCGTTTCCATGCCGCGCTCCAGCTGCCCGGTGGTTTCCTTGAATTCCACCTGCCCGCTTTCTTTCCCGGTTATCAGTTGTTTTACTATATCGAGGTTGTCTATGTTCATATTCAAGTCGTAACAATTGTGCAAAGATAGCGTTTTTCGCTGAAATTCGGGGCAATAGCAAGCTGGAAACATCCTTTGCTGTATTGCTTTTGCTCAAACCTGCTTAAGCATGACACTATTCTCCCGATTATGCCTGATTTATCTTCTCATGCATTCCAGTTCCTCATCGCGCAGCATCCTCTCGTTCAATTTCTCCTGCATCCTGTCAAGAAAGTAGGTGCGGCTTTCGTTTTTCCGTCGTTTGATGTCGGTATAAAAGCGGTAACAGTCTTTAGAATCAACGCCGAATATCTTGTAAAGAAGCGGGGCAAGCTGTTTGAGTGGCATGTTGCCGTTGTTGATGCAGCCCATCTCGTCGATGCCGTAGATAAGCTCCACGAGGTCGATGGCATTGCCCGTCCATTGCAGGAGGCTGGTGGCGGTTTCAGTTGTGTTGTCGGCGGATATTAGTGGCGGCACTTGGGGCGTGGCAAGGAATTTCTGCATCTTCCTCACGAAAGACAGAGCCTTGCTGACGTAGGCGGCAATCTCTCTTTTTTCTTCTGACAGATTACGTACGGGATGGTGCTGCAACTCGATTTCGATGTAGGCAAGCGCGATGACGGTAAGGTTCATGTCCATGCCGCCGTTGCACAGTTCGATCACTTGGGTGGCGAAAGCCGTGTATGCCGTTTCCATATTGCAGTCACCGGCTTCGTTTATCAGGCGGAAAAAGTCTGTTTCCGCCAGCAAGAAATAATTCATGGTTCTGTCAATTTTGAAATTACACTTTGTTTTCTTCGTGCGCACATGAATATAATTGGCAAAACACGTGTCAGAAAACAAAAAATCCGGCACCGATTTTTTCAAGGTACTGGATTTCAGTGGTATAAAATTCAATATTTTTCAGAAGGAATGAATTTATACGGGCTTAAATTGTTCGTAATCAGAACATTTATTCTATTTCAGAAAACAGAATTGTATGTCTGCCGTACATTTTGGCTGTCTTGCTTATTTGTCAAGGGTGTAGATACTTCGGCATACGCCATTTGGATAGCTTTTTAGCGAAGAGAGTGTCCAGTGTTGCTCCGGCAGAGCCGATTTGAAAAAATGCCGCCCGCTTCCTGAAATGAAAGGAACGGTGTATAGTATAATTTCATCCACAGCGTGCATCCGCAGCAGTCCGTTGATATAATCCGCCGTGTCCGGTGTGGCTTCCGCGAGGTAGCGGATGTTCGTGCCGTCTTTTCTCCATTCGTGCAGCATTGAAATGGAATAGTCCGGTGTGACATGGTAAAGGGCTTTCTCCCTGATTTCATCAAGACCGCAACGGTCAAGGCACAAATCCTGATGTGCTTTATCATATAACTCTGAAGAAAGACATCCGTCCATCGTCAGTACGGCGAGAATCTGAACTTTACCCATAATCGTTTCCTTTCGTTAGGCAAGGGTAAAAAAGTAGCGTGCAATTCACACTACCTTCAAGCGATGGCTCTGGTAAAGCCTTTACGGAGAGTACGTGAATGCACGCTATGCGTAAGCATAGCATAAGCATCACGCAATCGTCTCCGTAGTTCCAATTTACCAGATTTTCGCTTGAAACGCCTTGCGGTCTTATCCTATATGTTGGCGGCGAAAAGCACCTGCAAATCGCCGTTTTTTCTCAAATGTTATGCAAAGATAGCCAAATTCAGTGAATTACGGGCTATGATTGCTTGAATTTATATTTAAGTCCATACTCTTCAAGTTTGCTGTATAGTGTTGTCCTGCCTATGCCGAGCAGTTCTGCGGCGACACTCCGGTTGCCGTTTGCCTGTTTCAACGCACGCAATATCCGCTCCTTATCCTCCGCGTCATTGCGCAAGGCGAAGCTGACAGTAGAGGTCGGTTTCGTCACGGCAAGTTCCAGATGCTCTTTCATGACAACACCTTCCTGCGCCTGCAATACAGCACCCATAACTTTCTGCCGAAGTTCCCGCACGTTGCCCGGCCATGCGTGTGTCAGCAACGCTTTACGTGCTTCGGAACTGAACCCGCTCACGCTACACTCCAGCTCTCTGTTTGCCATATCACGGAAGAACTCTGCCAGCGGCATAATGTCTTCTTGACAGTCACGCAACGGAGGAACGGTTATCCCGAAGTCGTGCAGGCGGTACAGAAGATCCTGCCGAAAACGCTTTTCATTCACCGATACCTCCAAATCTTCATTGGTAGCAGCGATGATGCGGACATTGAAATTCCGGTCTGCCTTGTCTCCGACCGGGCGATACCGCCTCTCCTGTATGGCACGGAGCAACATCTGTTGGGTTTCCAACGCGAGGTTTCCTACCTCGTCCAGAAACAACGTGCCGCCTTCCGCCTCATGGAAATATCCTTTCTTGGCATTGTCCGCACCTGTAAATGCACCTTTGACGTGTCCGAAGAAAGCCGACGGTGCAAGCTCTTTGGAGAGTGAACCGCAGTCCACCGCCACAAATGGCTTGCCTGCACGTTTGCTCTTGTCATGCAACAGGTGGGCAATATGCTCCTTGCCCGTGCCGTTCTCACCAAATATCATCACGCTCATATCGGTGGCGGCTACCAGCCTTATGCGGTGCATGATTTTCTGAAAGGCGGAACCTTCACGGGCGAATATAGGCATACGGCGTTGTCCTGCCTGACGTTCTTTCAGTATGGAACGGATCAGGGGGACAAGTTTATCCTCCACAAGCTGTTTGGGAATATAGTCTATCGAGCCGAGTTTCATGCTTTCCACGGCGGTATTAACTTCGGCGTAGTCGGTCATAATGATGAAGGGCTGCATCTTTCCCTCCTTTCGCATCCAGCACAAAAGGTCTATGCCACTGCCGTCAGGCAGACGCAGGTCGGCAACCACGATATCATTATCTGTTGCCTGTTGCAGATGTTTCTTCGCGGTTGAGAGGTGGTAAGCCTTCATATTGCGGTAGCCCTCCCGTGACAGCATATTGCAGACATATTCGCAATACACGATGTTGTCTTCCACCACAATTATTGTTGTCTTATCCATCTTCGTATTTTCTCCTTTCCTCTTCTGCCAACCGGATTATTTCTGCTCCCTTATCCAGCACAGCAGTCACAGCATGGCTTAACGCTTCACCATCCGGGAGTACATCGCCATGAAGCAATCTGTAAAGTACATTTAGCGGTTGGTCGGCACGTAGCACCTCCCACGAGCTGCGCAGGTGGTGTGTTAGGGAATCCAGCTTTTGCAGGTCTTTTTCTGTTGCCGCTTCCCGTATTGTCTGCATCTCCTTTTCAGTTTCCGTCATCAACTTTTCCAGCATAACGGCTTCATTGCCGTAGGACAACAAGGCTGAAAAATCCGGTTTCCCGTCCGGTGTTTCTTTTATGGCACACCTGTCGGAAACCTCCATCAACTCCGATATGGAGAACGGCTTGAACAGGCATCCGGCAAAGCCTTTTGCCAATAGTTCCCCTTTGTTACAACTGC
>OCMC01000252.1_pt1 | contig 30312 bp, 38 predicted proteins | sample 1538951 | NCBI WGS metagenome assembly OCMC01 (sample SAMN04168656, study PRJEB22393) | human gut metagenome | biome: human gut microbiome; feature: stool | host: Homo sapiens | collected 2014-03-17 | reverse complement strand
TAAACAGCGATGTTGTGAACCGCCCTTTTTTTGTTGTGAAGCAAATAAAAAACACCTCGAAGGTGCTTTTTGTCCTTATTCTACCTGTAACATAATACTTAGAACCACTTCCTGATTCTCCTGCTCTAAAGATATATCTCCCATATACATCCTTGCAACCCTTCGGATATTATGCAGTCCAATTCCATGCTCCTTCCCGGATTTCGTTGTTTCCGGCAGATCACTGTCCTTATAATTTAACTCTCCCTCATATCTGTTCTTTATGGTTATCATAAAAATACTGTTTTTCCGAAAAGAAGAGATACAGATATAAGGATTTTCTCCACTTACATTTTCCATGCAATTATCCAGTGCATTGTTTAAGATCACGCTTAAATCAAATGCATTTAATTTCGTATCCCCCGGATAATGAAAATCTGATATAAAACGAATCTGCTTTTCCTTTGCTTCTCTTAACTTTTCCATCAGAATCACATCAATGACAGGACTCCCCGTTTTTATCTCAGGAGATATTTCATTCCACTCCTTTTTCAAATGCTCCATATATTCTGCTGCATCATCCATATGATTCTCTGCCACAAGATGTTCCAGCATCTGTATATGATTCCCCATGTCATGACGCAGGCTGCGGATATCCTGATACAGCTTTTCCACTTCCCCGATATGCTTTTTCATATTACTGACCTGATTTAATACCAGCTCCTGCCCTGTCTGTTCTTCCTGTGCCACCTTCCAGTTTTGAAACATCGTAGTCATAACAAGAATTGCTATGATAGAGATAAAATAATGCACAAAGCTTAAAGCTCCATAAAATCCATAGGTATCTGTCAGGCTCTTTCCTGTATCTTTTTCATAAATATTCAGATAATATTGCAGAATGCCATATCCTGTAACTCCCACAAGAGAAGGTATGATGAGCATTACCAGCTCTTTAACGCTCATTTCATCATTTTTGTATACATATGCTTTATTGATCAGACCGATTGCAACTGCAAGGAAAACGATACAAAGCACAATATCCAGAATTCTCGTTCCAGCATAAAGTCCATATTGCAGCCATTGTCTTCCTGCAATCGTATTCCTAAAAACCAGAGCTTTTGTGATAAAATCATCCAGTCTGCCTGCCATTGCAACCGCAAGCCAACGGATAGAAAAAAATGTCACTGCAAGAAATATTTTCTGATAGATGTTTCTTCTGTCCCGTACATACATCACAAAAAATGCAGCCACAACCCCCAGCATATATGCAGAAAAATTGCCAATCTGCTGCGGTATCAGATACAGCACAGACATAATTCCAATATAAACAATACTGACCAGAGCAGCTTCCCTTTTCTTTTTCATATATGGATATACAAAAACACCAAAACAGATTCCTGTAATAATCAAAATTGCAATAACAGAAAACTTCGATGTGATCATCCAGCATCTTTCCACTAAACTCATCTGACTTCATTTCCTTTCCTCTGGTTATACTTCAGATATTGCTTCACAAACTCCGGATAATTCTTTTTTGCAATCAATGCAGTTCCATTTTTCATAGTTACACAAGTTGCATCATATTTTTCTACATATTTAAAATGCACAAGATAGGCTCTGTGTGTTCGGAAAAAATCTGTTCCTGCCATATCACTTAATTCCTGTAATTTACCATAGTATTCAATATCCGTACTTCGTGTATGGATAATAACTTTTCTGTTATACACCTCGGCATACACAATATCACGCAGGAAAATTTTTATATGACTTCCGGCGGTCTGTACCATGATATACTTTTCGTCTTTTTCAAGTCTGGAACTCCTTTTTATGTTATGGACTGCCTTTGTCACAACCTCTTTCAATTTCTCGTCGGAAAACGGTTTAACCAGATATTGAAATGCTCCGACATCAAATGCCTGAAAGACATACTCCTCTGCTGCTGTCACAAAAATGAGTATCATATCCTCATTGTCCTGACGAAGCACCTTTGCCGTTTCCATCCCATCCATTCCCGGCATCTGAATATCCAGAAAAAGAATATCCGGCTTACTGCCACTTGCAATCAGTTCATCACCTGATAAATATTTCTCTATAACCGCATCCGGCAATAGCTTTTTTATTTTTTCTTCCAGTATCTGAACCATAGATACTTCATCATCGCAGATAGCAATTCGCATATTGTCACTTCCTTGCTTACATATATTTATAGCTATTATATCGGATAAGTTCATGCAATATCTATCTGGAATGTTGTGAAATGACCTTTTTTTGTTGTGAAAAGGGCAGTAAACCATTATTGGTTCACTGCCTTGTCTTCTAATCATGTCTGCAATATTAAAGAAATGAAAGCTTGCCCAACAGTTACGCGAGCTTGAAAGTGATAACTTAATCATCAAAAAAATATATCCTATAATTCCTCCCAAAACAGAATACAGCTTAAGTGAGTTAGGCAAAACACTGATTCCTTTATTGAACTCTATGTGCGAATGGGGACAACAATTTATGGCGGATTAAAAAGCATTTTCTTACTTCAATTTGCTTTGACAACTCCTTTTTCTTTGCTTCTTTCTTCTCCTCCGCTTTCTTTTATCATACGCAAAGCGCCTCAATATCATGCATTTCTGCATAACGCTTGCACGCTTCCACTATAATTCCAGCATCTACTCCACTTCGTTTACGCAAGATATCACATAACGTTCGCTCCATATTATATACTTTTATATTATTTTCTCCAGGAGATCTTACTTGTAATATTCCTTCTTCGTACCACTCTTTCTTCACAGTCAATGCAATGATTTGTTCTTTTTTAACATTCGTAAGATTATAAGTTGCAGGAAATGTCATGTCAAACCTATTTGGCGTTCTGTCAGTTAAATCCAATAAAAAAAGTGCTGTCTCGTTAGAAAAAATTCCTTTTCTAAAACGAGCCTGCAAATTCACAAACTCATCCTCCCATATTTCCGGCAAAATATAAACACCTCGTGCTGTTCGTTCTAATTTTCCCGAATTCAAAAGAGTTTTTATATTTCCACGAAGAATTCCCCTTTCTGTGATATCCGCAGTTGTTACAACTCCATTATTTTCTTTTGCAATCTGGATTATTTGATCTGATACATTCCTTTCATTTTTCTCTTTGACTTTTGTGCTTATTATTATATTATTTTCGAGCATGAAAGTTAATTTGTACTTCTTACAAATTACAACATAAAAAGCAGATACATAACTTCCACCACATATCTGCTTTACTAAAGCTCCAATTCTGCCTCAAGTTGGGGCAGAATTGCAATCGACTTCTAACACCGATACCGTATCCACACCGCATCACTGTCAAATTTTTTCACATCAATTAATTTTAAAATCACATATCTTATTGTAAATCCGTTTACCTATTCATATACAATATATATATCGGCGTAATTGTTTCAATTATAAATCCCATCCCAATTTGTTCAAAACAAAAGACCGAACAGATTATCTCTGAGCGGTCTTTTTCCAGTTACACTATTTAGTTTCGATGGTCAAGAACCCATTGCAATAGGTCTTCATATTCTATTTTCCCAGCTGCAACATCAAGAATAGTTTCGTATAATTCTTTTTGCATATACTTAAGTTCTATCCCGTTCAAAGCAAGAAAAACCAACATTGCATGCGTTCCAATCCTTTTATTCCCATCTATCATACAATGGTTTTTAATCAACCCATATCCTAATCTTGCGGCTTTCGCTTGTATCGTAGGATACAATTCATCCCCTCCAAAAGACTGAAAAGGAGTTTCTAAAGCTGAGTCCCGTAAATTGTAATCTCTAACTCCTTCGCTTCCACCAGTCTGCTAAATCAATTGAGTGTGAAGCATAAGAATCTGCTTTTTGCTCAGTTTTTTCATTTAGCCAGTACCTCATATGCTTCCTTATTCTGCTCCATAAGCTGCTTTGAAATACTTAACACATCTTCATCAGATGCAGTAAAATCCTTATCTGCTTTACTAAAGTCTATAATAAGATATCTTGGTACATTATTCTTCAAAATCACTGCTGAACCGCATTCGTCCACTAATCTTGCTACTTTAGAAAAATTCTGGTTAGCGTCTGAAATAGACACCATTGTTTTTGTATCTATAGTCATATGATCACCTCCGTGATTTATTTACTATAGTATATACAAATTTTAGGATAAATACAACCTATTATTCACATTATATCTTTCCATCATAAACAGGAAAACCTCTGCATTTGTCTTCATAAGTTTTGTGCCCTGCAGCTACTTTTGATACTACCAAAAGTTCCTCTCTTTGCACGCCACCGGTGCGAATTCCTTCACCAACACCTCTCTCATTACCATACGCCTGTGCTGTATCAATCAGACGGTATCCGGCTTTTCTGCTGCCTTGTCATCATCAATAAACCATGTTCCAAGTCCTAACTTTGGAATCTGCTTTCCATTACTTAAAGTATATGTTTCCTGTAACATTTCTTTTCCTCCTGATTTTAACCTAATTTTCCGTATTCTTCATCAGATACCGGCTCACACCACTCATTACTGCAATTTTCACCCGGCACTTCTACGGCAATATGTGAAAACCAGCTGTCCTTCTTTGCTCCATGCCAGTGCTTGACTTCTGCTGGAATTGTAATAACCGTTCCCGGAACTAAGCTGACAGCTTCTTTTTCTTCTTCCTGATACCAGCCTTCACCTGCTGTACAGGCAAGCAGCTGTCCACCGCCCTTTGTTGCATGATGAATATGCCAGTTATTTCTGCAGCCCGGCTCAAATGTCACGTTTGCAAGAAAAACGCCTGTTTCCGGCTTTGTCAGCGGATTCAAAAAAGATTCACCGCTAAAATACTGTGCATATGCCGTATTGGCATTTCCCATACCAAATACATTCTGTTTTTCAAATTCTTCTTTGTTTGTTGTCTTCATATGAACCTCCATTCCAATACCGGAGAAATTGCGGACGGAACTGATTTTTATTCTGCAATAAAGGATATTTGTGATGCCTGCGGCGCAAACACCCGTGCCAAACGCAGCTAAACTACTTTTTTAAGTTCCGGCAGTTCCTCACGAACCTTTACAACCTTATCATACAAGTTAAACTTAACTTTAAGTCAAGTATTTTTGAAAAAAAAGATATTCCCAAAGAATTTCATCTTTAAGAATATCTGTCTTTCATCTGCTCTTTATTTATGATACGGCGCTCCCGTCATAATCCGGTACGCACGATAAATCTGTTCTAAAAGAATTACCCGCATCAGCTGATGCGGAAATGTCATCTTAGAAAAACTCAGTTTCATATCCGCACGATCCAGAACGCGTTTATCCAGTCCCAGAGAGCCGCCAATGACAAATGCCACATGACTGCTGCCTGAAATGCCCAGATTCTCGAGCTTCTTGGAAAATTCCACGGAGTCAAGCATTTTCCCTTCAATCGCAAGTGCAATGACATACATATCTTCCTTTATTGCCGAAAGAATCCTCTCGCCCTCTTTTGCCTTTACAAGTTCAACTTCATGCGCGCTGGCATTTTCCTTTGTCTTTTCGTCTGCCAGTTCCACAATATCCAGCTTGCAGTATTTTGACAGCCGCTTTTGATATTCTGCAAGGGCGTCTGTATAAAATTTTTCTTTAATCTTGCCAACACAGATTACTGTAATATGCATTTTCCGCTGTATCCTTTCTGTCCTGTCTTATGCTTTTACCGCTTACGCTTCAACGACAAAATATCTGCCGTCTGAAATGGCAAATACCTCCAGTTCGTCTGCCAGTTCTTCATCGGATACACCTGATACGTCCATGCCTTCTTCGTCTAAATATGCCCGCACCTCTGAAATATTTTCAAATACCTGTGCAAAGCAGTCTTTCCAAAAATTCTTTTGCTTCTTCAATCGTTCTGCTACCGGTTCATCAAATAGCTTTCCCTGGTCCTTTAAAAATACTTCTGCACATTCTTCTAAATACTGCTCCATAATTTTTTCACCTGTTTCCTTTTAAAATATTTGTCGTGATGATTTTAAATTCTTCTATAAATGAAATACATCTTTTAAAGTATATTCAACATTTGCCGTAATAAACTGACCGTGCTTTTTTATGTCATCGACTGCCTTTTCCATGACATAGGCATGTCCCACACTGTCTAACATCGGTATATCATTATAATTATCGCCAAACGCCATACATTCTTCCGGTAAAATATTCATAGACTGCTGAATCTGTTTCATGGCATTGCCTTTGCTGACCTTTAAATCCATAAAATCCAGATACAGCGAACCGGATACAACTGCCGCTGCTTCATTTCCCCAGCGCTTGAAAAAATGCTCCTTTGAATGTTCAATGCCCGACAAATCACAGACTGCAACCTTTAAAATGTCTTCCTGAATCTCCGAAAAATCCGACACAAGTGTCGTATGGTAATTGACCACCTTTGTCATTCTGTCGTGATATTCTTTGGTCTTCGGCTTAATATATGCCGTTTTTTCGCCGGATACCAGCACTTCACAGTATTCCTGTGCCAGCACATCTTCAATGATTTCCAGTGCCAGTTCCCGCTTCATCGGTGTCTTTGCAATCGTCTTTCCTTTATAGGAAACCAGTGCACCGTTCTCACTGATATATACCAGTTCTTCCGCCACTGGTGCAAACAGCCGTTTTAAACTTGTCATCTGTCTTCCGCTTGCCGGCGCAAATAAAATTCCTCTGTCCAAAAGCTTTCCAATCGTTTCAAACATGGAATCCTCTACACTCTGCGCACCATTTAACAAAAGTGTGCCGTCAAGGTCACTTGCCACCAGTTTTATCATGTTAATCCTCATTTCTAAATATTAAGCACTTCTGCATTTTTTAATTCCTGATAAACTCTCGCCACCGGAAGTCCCACAACTGCATTGTAATCGCCGCTGATTCCTTTGACAAATGCGGCAAATCTGCCCTGAATACCGTATGCCCCCGCTTTATCCATCGGTTCACCGGTCGCAATGTAGCTTTTAATTTCTTCCGCGGACATCTCATATAACGATACCGTTACCGCCTCAGCAAAACAAATCTGCTTCTTCGGTGTCAGTATTGTAACTCCAGTATATACAAAATGCTCTTTTCCTGCAAGACTTTCAATCATCAAGTACGCATCTTCCTCAGATTTTGGCTTGCCAAGCACTTTTCCGTTGTGATACACAATCGTATCTGCACCGAGAATCACCACATCCCGGTACGATTCTCCCTTTTCCTTACAGATTTGTGCCACGGCTTCTGCCTTTATCTTTGATAATTCTTTCACAATCTTATCTGGCTGTGTGGCTGTTGTCACTTCCTTCACATCACTTGTGATAACCTCAAACGGCATTCCAATCTGTGTCAAGAGTTCCCGTCTTCTTGGCGAACCCGATGCCAGTATTATTTTCTGCATAATTCTCTCCATTTATTTTTACCGCATAAAAACCGCCACACAAAGCCCGCCTTTTTAAGACAATCGGCTCAGTGTGGCTGCCTGTAGTTTTATTTTTTATTCTTCAATCAGGCTTCTGTTCATTGCTGATTCAAGTGCATCAATGGAAGCACGGATAATATCGTGGTCGATGCCGATACCGAAGCTGCCCTTTGCGCCGTGTTCAATGCCGACATAAGCAATGGCGCTGGAATCTGAGCCGTCTTTTAAAGCATGTTCTTCATAGCACATAATTTCACAAGGCTTGTTGAAATGCTTTGCAAGAGCATTGCTGACTGCATCTAAACGACCGTTGCCGCTGGCTTCGATTTCAACCTTTTTACCGTCCTGCTCAATCGTTACAACGGTCTGGATACCGTCCACCTGTTTGAAATGAACTTCCGTAATCTTAAATACCGGTGTAAATTTCTTATAACGCTTTTCAAAGATTTCAAGCACTTCGTCCGGCGCAATTTCCTTATGCTGTACATCGGAAATATCCTTGACTGCATATCCCAAATCTTCACGCATTTTTTTCGGAATAATCATGCCGTAGTTATGCTCTAAGACATATGCAACGCCGCCCTTGCCGGACTGACTGTTAATACGGATAACATCGGAATCATAAGTACGTCCAACATCTTCCGGATTAATTGGCAGATACGGTACTGTCCAGTGTGCAGGGTCTTTTTCCACACGATAATGCATACCCTTTGAAATCGCATCCTGATGAGAACCGGAAAATGCTGCAAATACAAGCTTTCCGCAGTACGGATGTCTTTCATGAATCTTCATCTTTGTCAGTCTTTCAAAGGTTTCAGCAAGCTTTGGCATATTGGATAAATCTAATTCAGGATTGACACCCTGTGCATACATATTCATTGCCAGTGTGATAATATCGACATTACCGGTACGCTCGCCGTTGCCGAATAATGTTCCTTCGATTCTGTCTGCGCCTGCAAGCAGCCCGAGTTCCGCATCGGCAACACCTGTTCCTCTGTCGTTGTGTGGGTGAAGTGAAAGCACTACATTGTCACGGAAATGTAAGTTTTTGCTCATATATTCAACCTGACTTGCAAATACATGCGGCATAGACATTTCTACGGTCGCCGGGAGATTGATAATCGCCTTGTTATCAGCGGTCGGTTCCCAGACGTCTAATACGGCATTACATACTTCCAACGCATATTCCGGTTCTGTTCCCGTAAAGCTTTCCGGGCTATATTCAAACGCGAAGTTGCCCTCTTCTTTTTCAGCCAATTCCTTTAACAGCTTTGCACCGTCAACGGCAATCTGCTTGATTTCTTCCTTAGACTTTCTAAATACCTGTTCTCTCTGTGCCAGTGAAGTTGAATTGTATACATGTACAACAGCTCTCGGCGCACCCTTTACCGCTTCAAAAGTCTTCTTGATGATATGTTCTCTTGCCTGTGTTAATACTTGAATTGTTACATCGTCCGGAATCATATCCTTTTCGATTAATGTCCTTAAAAATTCATATTCTGTTTCTGAAGCTGCCGGGAAACCGACTTCAATTTCCTTAAATCCGACCGCTACAAGAAGTTTGAAAAATTCAAGCTTCTGTTCCAGGCTCATCGGCTCAACAAGCGCCTGATTGCCATCTCTTAAATCCACGGAACACCAGACCGGTGCTTTATCAACATACTCCTTCTTTGTCCAGTCCATGCAGGAAACCGGCGGCATAAAATAACCTCTCTGATACTGTCTGTAATCGAACATTCTTCATTCCTCCAATAATATTATTATGATGCCCGAAGCAAAAATCTAAAAGCTATTGCCCCTGCATCTGATTATAATAAGTAAAACAAAAAGTCTTCCGTCCCAGCATATCAAACCTATGCCAAGAGACGAAAGACCATAATCTCACGCGTTACCACTCTTATTTCACGAAAATCCTCGTGCACTCACTGAATACGGGCAAAAACCTTATATTCTGTCCACTATAACGGCTGGCTCCCGGCTACGCCTACTCAAAACAATCTTATATGTCATGCTTTTTTCAGATAGCAGCTCCAAGGCGAGTTCAATGCTTCCCTTCCGTTATCTCACACCAACCGATAACTCTCTGACTCCGGTAGACATCTAATATTCCTCTTCATTGCATTTACTTATTATGGTAATCATCATACATGATTGACTTTAAGATGTCAAGTCTTGTTTTAACATTTCTTTAAAATGCTTTGTTTCCTCTTTGGAAACCGGCTCTTTCGCATACCGTGCCTTTTCATATAACTGCGTAATCTGCGCACCGTATCCATCGTCCTTTGTAATATATTCTGCCGTAAGCTCCTGTGGGGTCTGTGTACCGTCCGGCCGGTGTTCTTTTGCCTTTTTTAGCACCTGCCGCTTATACGCTTTTCGCAGACTTTCCGTTTCCGGTGCCGTCTTTATGGTATCTGTTTCTGTTTTCTGCTTTCTGACACGCACGGTTTCTTTTTCAAGCGTTGTAATTTCTTCAATATAACCCTGTGGTTTTCTCTTTTTATTAAAGTTCTTTACATAGCGGTAAATCAGATAACAGATACCGGCAGCTGCCGCAATGATTAAAATAACCGCAAGTGCTTCCAAAACAGCCGATGCCGCCGCAGAAGGTTCATAAATTTCCTCCACATCACTCAAATCCGCATCAGTTTCAGCCTGCGTTGTCTGTTCTTCCGCAACGGTCGAATCTCCACCTCCACTGCCCCATATTGCAAGAATAACTTTTAACAGTCCTTTCAGCGCCGCCATGCCACCGGCACCTATCACTTGAAATATATTGCCGTACTCGCCGTTATAGAACAACAGCATTGCAATCAGCATTAAAAATACTGTTGTGAGAATAATCCGGGTGTTGACCTGCTTTAACTGCTGTACCGGAAAATGGGTCTTATCTTTGTTAGTAAGAAATACTGTGTTTAATTTCTTTAAATCCCGGTAGACAACCTCCAGCAGAACAAACAACACAAACAGCACAACTTCGCTGTTCATGACAAGATTACTCTCCACAAGGTGTCCAATCATGTATCCTAATATCATAAATGCACAAAACGGCAGCGGAATCTGTTCGCTTGCCACCAGATTTTTTTTGATTTCAAGCTGTTCCGCCAAATCCAGTCCGTCGGCATCATCGGATAACGGCGTATTGCTCAAATCATTCTTTTGCAGTGTAATTGTTTTTAAACGAATCGAATACCCCGCAATCAGTGCCGCAATTAAAAAGTATGAAAACCGCTCCGCATCGGTTGTTCCCATAAAAAATGCCGCCGCAATAATCGCAATATGAAGCACGATAAACGGCTTAAACAGTTTGATTTTTCTGCGGCTGTAATATGCCGCCGCCACAAACACAAAGATAATCAGGGATTTCCACAACTGTGAAACCGGCTTTTGCAATGCACCGAAATAAACTGCCATAAATGCACTGTAAAATGTAATCATCTGAATAACAACTTCCAAGATTTCCATGGAACGTGATAGCTTTTTATCCGTCATTTCTGTCCACCTCCCATGCCGTAAAATCCATACTGTCGGTCATTCCCGCCGGGAATACTTCTTCTCTTTCATCAATAAAGTACGGCACAATCCACATTCCGGCGCCGTTTCCTGCGCCGCCTGACACATTACCCGATATGCCGCCGGTAAGCTGTCTGTAGCCTTCTTTTAAATTTTCACGGCGATTCTGCGAAATCATAATATACGTCATATTCGTACTGCCCGGTACCGCCCGGTAATCCTCACCGTACACACCGTTTTGCATTTCCTTTATAATGTCCTTAAACTCCCGCACGGAAAAACTTAAATCCAGCCCCGCAAGCACCGTATTCACATTGTTTAAATGTGCCAGCCCGCTTGCGCCGTAAACAACTGCTTCTTCCCCGGTTTCACCGTTTCTTGCATTGCTCAATAACGATACCTGTATGCCCTGTTCGATAAACATCTGCGCCAGTCCTGATGCAATGGAAATGCTCTCCTCCGATAATTTTTCCTTTGGAATCATGCCCTCCGGCTCAACATTTAACAAAATGCAAACCTGCTGGCAGGTGCTTTCATTGTACTGGTTGACCATTAACTGCCCGCTTTTGGCGGTTGCCGTCCAGTTGACCTGATTCATGGAATCGTAGCTTTGATACTCCCTGATTCCACGAAACATAAAATGGTCTTCATACAGATATTTATTGCGCTCCACCGTGCCCATCATCTGAAAAAACGGCACTGCCAGCCTATCCGTGTCTGCTGTTTTCGGATAAACGGTAATGACAGCATCCTGCGCTGACTCCGCAGCAAGCACATCTCCCATAAATGCACCGGTAGACACCATTTGTACATTACGGATACGGTATATGCCTCTTTTCGTACAGCGAAGCGGAATCCGCCGTACCGCCTGCTGATAATTCATTAATGAAAAGACGTCATTGCGGTATGCCTTATCCGATACCGCATTGCTTCCATCCTTTCCTAAAAAAAACAGGCTTTTATCCGTCTGAAATTTCACATAAATATACGGCAGTGGCAGATATTTTCTGTTTGCCACGGTTTCAATCAATTCAATTTCATCGCCTTTTACGGCATGGTCTGATGAAAAACGGATTTCCACGGACAGCCCCTTATTCCAATAACGCGCATACAGCTGCCCGACTGCCCAGTACACCAGACCTGCCCCAATCAGCATTATCAATACTACCATTATTTACCCCAGTCTTCGGTTGGTACTTCTACCGATTCCATAATTGTCTGCATAAGTGCATTTCTGTTGTCCTGATAAGTCAGTCCGTGTCTTAATACCAGTCTGTGTGCAAAGACCGGCTCTGCAAGTATGCGGATATCTTCCGGCACAATATATTCCCGCCCTTCAATATACGCAAATGCGCGTGCGGCATTAACCATGGTAAGCGTTCCTCTCGGACTGACACCGATTGCCACACTGCTGTGTTTTCTTGTTGCCGCTGCAATATCTACAATGTAGCCCATAAGGGACGGATGTACATACACCTCTTTTGCTTCCTGCTGCATTTTAAGGACTTCTTCCTTACTGCATACACTCTCCACTGATGTAAGCGGACTTGCCTTTAAGAAACGGTTTAAAATCTCGATTTCTCCGTCCTTTTCCGGGTATCCCATACAGATTTTCATCAGAAATCGGTCAAGCTGTGCTTCGGGAAGCTGATATGTACCCGCTGTTTCAATCGGATTCTGCGTTGCGATTACTAAAAACGGTTCTTCTAACCGGTACGTATCGGAATCCACCGTCACCTGATGTTCCTCCATACATTCAAGCAGTGCCGACTGTGTACGCGGCGTTGCACGGTTAATCTCATCTGCCAGCAAAATGTTGGAAAATACAGGTCCTCTGCGGAAGACAAATTCACCGGCCTTCTGATTGTAATAATTAATTCCCGTTACATCCGATGGCAGTAAATCCGGTGTGAACTGAATCCGGCTAAACTGTGCATCGACAGACTTTGCAACGGTCTTTGCAAGCATTGTCTTTCCGGTTCCCGGAACATCTTCAAGCAGGACATGTCCCCCTGCAATCAGGCTTGTCAGAACCAGTTTTGTCACGTCTTCCTTTCCTACAATCACCTTGGAAACATTATCCATAATTTCTATTGCTTTTTTCTGGTAATTCATACCCATTTTTATACCCTCCGATTTTTTAATTCAACTGTTATGAGTATAACAAAAAAACTGTCATTGCCGCAACACAATGCCAGTTTTTTCATACTTTTTCATTCTTTTCTTATAATTTATTCGTCTGCAGGCATTTCTGCATTGACATCAATTCCTCTTGGTGCAACCGGTGTCGAGAAGACTATCTGTGTACTGGTTCTGCCGAACTTCTGAAGCTGTCCGATAAACGTATCCAGCTCCATCGTGCTTGGGAACACCACCTTTAACAGCATGGAATACGTCCCTGTAACACAGTTACACTCCACCACATTCGGACAAGATTTAATAAACGGATAAAACTCCGGCTTCTGCACCGGCGCAACCTCCAGATTAATAAATGCCGTAATATGGTAGCCAAGCTTTAACTGGTTAATCTTTACTTCATATCCCTCAATAATTTCTTCCTTCTCCAGGCGCTCAATTCTTGCAGAAACCGCCGGTGATGATAAAAACACCTTTTCGGCAAGTGCCTTTAACGGCATTCTCGCATTCTGCTGTAATAATGTAATGAGTTTTTTATCAATCTTATCCATCTTGCTCTCCATTCCGTCGTTTTTACGACATTTATTTCTCAAGTCTTTGTATATAAAATACATAAAAAGGACAATTCTAAAGTATGGTTTAAATAATATACCGCCTTTAAAATTGTCCCCATTGACATCGTTATTTATTTACTGCTACTATACAACAATTTATCCGTTTGCGCAATAATTTTTTTAATATATAAAAAATTCCATCTTTTTGCTTAATATTCTTTATTGCAGTTGCTTTTTTTTGCTTCTTCTGCTAAAGTTTTAATGAACTGTACACTTTAATAAAAAGCCGTATCTACGGCAGAATGGAGATTTTTATGTCAGAACAGACAAACAATAGTGAATATAATACCGTAACCCTTTCTTTAGATGACGGAACTGAATGTGAATGTGCGATTATCCGCATTTTCCCTGCCGGTGAAAATGATTATATTGCCCTGCTTCCGTTAGAAGGCGAAGCCGCCGAACAGGACGAAGTTTATCTGTACCGTTATGTTGAAAATGACGGCCGGGAGCCTTCGCTTTTAAACATCGAATCCGATGAAGAATACGAACTGGTTTCCGAAGCTTTTGATGAAGAATTAGATGCGATGGAATATGAAGATTTATATGCACAGGAAGACGAAGAAAACGAAGAAGCCTAAAACGCTTCATCCCTGAAAATCATCCCGGCGGCAGTTGATATTTACTTCCGTCGGGATTTTTTATTTATCCTCAATCAGTTCCCATACGGCACTGCTTCTGTCTATTTCCTGTAAGAAGCGGGATATTTTCTGTGCTTTTCCTGCGCGCTCCCTTGGAAAATATAAATGCAGTTCTTCCTTTGCCCTTGTCATTGCTACGTAAAACATTCTGCGTTCTTCTTCAAGTTCCTTTTCCAGTACCGCCTTATGGTACGGCACATTTCCCTCATTTAATCCGACAAGGAAAACTTTTTTATACTCCAGCCCCTTTGAGGCGTGCATGGTGCTGACGGTGACACTGTCCATGCTGTTTCCACCACTGCCGCCACCTGCATTATCCGGCTTTTTATTCTGCAACTGCTCTGTATATGCTTTAATGTATTCAAACCACTCCGGAAAAGTCCGACACGTTTTTGTGCTTTGTGAAATCTCGTCCAGTATTTCATAAAGTGATGCTTTATCCTGCTTTTTTTCATCTGCATACTGGCGGATGTAGTCCTCGTATCCAATGGCCTTTCGTATATAATTGACTGCGGCAAACGGTGAAAATTTTGACAAGATTAAAATATCATCTTCCAACTGTTCTACCCGGTCTTTCAGCGCACTTTTTTCTGCATAAAAAGCTTTTGCCCTTTCAAAATCAACTACTGTATCCGCAAATGCTTCTCTGGATAAATACCTCACCGGACGGTTGATAATACGAAAAAAATATTTTCTTTCACGGCTTCCCATTGCCAGATGAATATATGCCAGAATATCCTGTGCAATCCAGTGTTCAAACGGATTTAAGAAATGCTCTTTAATTGTAAATGGAATTTTATATTGCAGAAATGTCTGTAGAAAATCCTGTGCCCCGGTATTTGTCCGCACCAGTACGGCAATATCGGAAAATTTCCCCTGCTTTGAATGTTTTAAGATTTGTTCTGCCAGAAACTGATTCTGTTTTTCTGTACTTTCAAACTCTTTGACGACAACACACGCGGTCTGCATTCCGTACCCGGTCTGCGCCGCCACAATATCTTTTTCATAACGGTTTTTATTGTGTGCAATCACAGATTTTGCCGCCGCCACAATCGGAGCCCTGCACCGGTAATTCACACACAGATTGATCTGAACCGCTTCAGGATAAATCTTTTTAAATTCCTGCATATAATCCGGACAGGCTCCGCGGAATCCGTAAATACTCTGGTCATCGTCACCAACGATAAAAAGATTGCGGTATCTGTCTGCCAGTAACTGCAACGTCTGAAACTGCTGTGCATCAATATCCTGAAATTCATCCACTAAAATATATTGATACTGTTCCTGCCACTGCCACAAAATATCTTTCCGCTGTGAAAACAGGTCATAACAATACACTGTCATATCTTCAAAATCAATCAGCCGCTTTGCCGTAAGATATTGTTGATATTTGTGATAGATTTCACAAAGAATCTCCTGCGGGCAGATTCCCGCAGCTGCCACCGGCTGTGTATCCGGGCTTTTCCCACTCCTCTTTACATTGCTAATCCACGCCGTAGCGTGCCGAATCAGTTCCATGGTATCTGTAATTTCCAGTTCATACTCATTTAAAATATTTTTAAAAAACCGTGTCTGCTCCTGCTGTGTAATAATGTTATCTGCACGGTATCCGTATGCTTTTCTTAAAATCATAAAAAAGAAGCTATGGAACGTCTGAAAGCAGACACCCGAATACCGGTTATCCGACAATTTCAAAAATCGTTCCTTCATCTCTGTTGCCGCCGCCCTCGTAAAAGTAATCACTAAAATATGCTCCGGCGCAACACCGCATTTTTCAATCAGATTTAAAATGCGGTATGTTAATACAGTGGTTTTTCCACTTCCCGGCCCTGCCAGCGTAATACACGGTCCGTTAAAATGCCGGATTGCCTCTAACTGTGCTTTGTGAAATTCCAATCTCCTGCCTCATCCTTTCTTTTGCTTTCTTTTAATAACTCTGGATTTTATCCCCCGAATCATCTGTTTTCTGAATCGACTTTATCACAACATAATAGCTGATATGGTCATTCACCTCTACGAGTACACGGTCACCGACCTTATGTCCGAGCAGTGCCTTTCCCAGCGGACATTCAATGCTGATATAGCCTTCCAGCGAATCGCCGCGCACCGTTGTAACCAGCTTAATTGTTTCTGTCGAGCCATCGTCTTCATAATAGATTTCAACCGTATTATTGACCCCTGCCTCATCTTCTGCCGATTCATCGGAAATGACAACCGCAGATTTAATCATTCTCTGCAAATATCGGATACGGCTTTCATTCTGGTTTTTAAATTTTTTAGCGGCATGGTATTCAAAATTTTCACTTAAATCCCCATGCGCTCTCGCCTCTTTTACATCCTCCAAAGCCTGTTTCCTGACAACCTGTACACGGTACTCAATTTCATCTTCCATTTTTTTTATATCATTTTTCGTCAATTCGTTGTGCATACTACTCTCCATTCCGCAGGCGATTTTTGTGTCTGCTCATAAAACTCCCAGCCCTCAAGAAATGCTTTCTTATCTTTCTCTAAAAATTCGGCTGCTACATTCTGTTCCAGTGCCTTTATTCCGTCCTCCCTTGAAAATCCAAGGCATCCTGCTGCCGCACCGACCATACGGACGTTTAATGTCTTATCCCGGAGTGGAATTTCTTCCATATAATATACGTGGTATTTCTGTTCAAGCTGTGTGCGGATACTCTGCGGATATATCCCGCCGTCTTGTGCTGTCGGTTCAATCCGGCAGTTACACATCAGCAAAATTCCATTTTCTTTTAAATAGGATGCGTACCGCAGAGCTTCCAGTTCTTCCATTGCAATCAGTACATCAACCTCTCCGGCTTGTGCAAGCGGTGCATATACATGTTTCCCGAAGCGCACCTGTGTTACAACACTTCCGCCCCGCTGGGACATTCCATGAATTTCCGATATTTTCACATGCAGCCCTGTCTGATATGCCATTGTGCCAAGTATCTTTCCTGCAAAGATCGTACCCTGGCCGCCTACTCCTGCAATTAAAACATTTTTTATCATTCTCTGTGCCTCTTTCTTAATACACACGGTGCCTGTGCAATAATAACCGTAACACTTTTCCGCGGAACTGCTTCCAACAGCAGTTCCTTCATTTTCTTTGTATCAAATGCATTGACCTCGTAAACATCCAAAATACCCAGTGAGCGGCATAATTTTGCAATAGAAATCGGCATAACCTCGCCCTGTTGAAGCGTTGCACCCGAAGAGGCATGGTCCTGATGTCCGGTCATTGCTGTTGTACCGTTATCCAGTATAATCACTGTGCCTGTGCCTTTATTGTACACCATATTTATCAGACCGTTTATTCCTGTGTGCATAAAAGTTGAATCTCCAATTACTGCAACCCAGTCTTTGATATACGCACTGCCCTTTGCCTTTTCCATGCCGTGCAGGGTTGAAATTCCCGCACCCATACACACCACGTCATCTATCACTTCAAACGGCGGAAGTGCTCCGAGCGTATAACAGCCGATATCCCCCGCCACATGATAATTCATCTGCTTTAACAGTGAAAAAACTGCCCTGTGTGGACAACCCGGACAAAAAGCCGGTGGTCTGCGCATCAAATCTCCTGTTATATCTTCTTTTAACGGTTCATTTAAAATGCCATGGCGAATCAGATTCACACTGTATTCTCCGTGTCGTGTAAAAAGTTCCTTTCCCTGACAGGCAATTCCCCACGACTGCACCTTTTCCTGTATCACCGGTTCTAATTCTTCTACAATATAAAGCTGCTTTACCTTTTTTGCAAATGCAGTAATCAGGTCTTTTGGCAGTGGATTGACAATACCCAGCTTTAAAACCGAAGCCTGCGGCATGGCTTCCTTGACGTACTGATAGGCTATACCGCCTGTAATAATACCAATATCCATGTCCTGATATTCTATGGTATTGATGTCAAAATCAGAACACTCCCGCTCCAACTGTTCCATGCGTTCTTCAACAAATATATGCCGTTTGCGGGCAAAACCCGGAAGCATAACATTCTTTGCCGCATTTTTCACATAGGGCTTTTCTGTATTCGCAATGCGTGGTTCTTCCGTAACCGGTTCTCTGGAGTGGGAAAGTCTTGTGGTTGTATGTAAAATTACCGGCGTATCGTACTGTTCACTGTATTCAAATGCTTTTTTCATAAATGCCTTAGCCTCACAGCAGTCTGCAGGCTCCAATACCGGTATCTGTGCCGCTTTTGCAATACAACGCGTATCTTGTTCATTCTGCGAACTGTAAATTCCCGGATCATCTGCCGCTACCAGCACCAGTCCACCGTTTACCCCCATATACGCTGCCGTATAAAGCGGGTCACTGGCAACATTGACTCCGACCTGCTTCATGGAGGCCATAGCACGCACACCCGAAAGCGACGCGCCGATTGCCGTTTCCAGTGCAGTCTTTTCATTGGACGACCACTCGCAGTATACCTCACGATACTGCGCAAGACTTTCATTAATCTCTGTACTCGGTGTTCCCGGATATGCCGCCGAAACCTTTACCCCCGCTTCATAAGCTCCTCTTGCAATCGCTTCGTTTCCAAGCATTAACCTGACTTCCGACACCGCTTTAATCCCCCTTCCGTATATCTGATTGAATATGTTTTTGAATGTCCTGTCCGATAAATTCTTTACGTTCTTCTTCGTCGAGCCGTGTGTATTCTTCATAAGGCTTGCTGAGTTTTATCATCGGTTCTGAACAGATTTTGCAGGAAATATCCGTTTCCCGCTGTAGATAAAATATTTTATTGCAATTTTTACAATAATAAACCTTCAACATTCGTATATTTCCTCTCTCTGTCGGGCGTTTGCCCTATCAGACGAATGCGTCTAAAAGAGCTTTGTGCAAGCACAGCTCTTTTTTCCGCTTCCCTTCGGCTCTCTTTCGCCGTGCATGTGCAGGAACGCTTCGCGCCCCTGCACTGTCGGGCATTCGCCCTATCAGACGAATGCGTCTAAAAGAGCTTTGTGCAAGCACAGCTCTTTTTTCCGCTTCCGTCTGGCACGGCTCATTGCTTACGCACATTATAGCACAATACGTATGTGGGGCAAATTATTTTCAGAAAATATTTTATTAAATTTTTCAATATTTTACGGGCTGCTTTTGCTGATAACGCAAAATGAGCCTTGTTGAAATACTCTGTATGTATTTCAACAAGACTCACTTTCTTCTTTCATTTTATCTGTTTTTTACAACTTTTGATAAGCCTGTGCCTACAACTATAAATACAATAAGGTTGACAACGGATTTTAACAGCAGTCCCGGTGCTGATGCCAGTCCTAATGCCCAGCTTCCGTACAGGATTCCGCCGAAAAATACATATCCTGCTGTCATAAACAGCAGTGTCACAACTGCTCCCACAAGAACACGCACCGATATAACCGGCTTTCTTGAAACCTTATTCTGAAAAATATAGCAGGCAATGAGCGGCATTATTGTCTTTATCAGAAGTGTCGGTACTGCCCACACCGGATATCCTGTCAGAATATCTGCCATTGCCGAGCCGATACCGCCTGCAAGTGCTCCAACCACCGGTCCGAATAAATAAGCGGTTATTAAAATCACACTGTCGCCAAGATGTGCATATCCCAGTGGAATCGGTATCTGAATCAGCATGGTTGCGATACAGGTCAGTGCCATACACACCGCCGTCATACAAAAATCCGTCATACTCAGATGGATACTTTCTCTTTTTACTGCATTTGTACTACTACTCATATTATTGTCCATTCCTTCCCGTAATTCATTTACATAATAGAATAACGGACATTGGTCTTTTCGTAAATACTCATTTCAGCTTTATCTTTTATAGCCAGATAGTCGTGGCTTTATGGTCAGTTTTATATCAGCGACCCCGCCGGTGCCGCAGCATCGGATACACCTCTGGAATTGGCAATCACCGTAATAATCATAAATGCAACCTGTATAAAACCGTCCTGCAGTGCCACCGGAATCCCAATTTTTAATACCTGCCCGTTGTTAAATCCCGTTCCATATCCTATGTTTCCTCATTTCCATATCATTTTTGCACTTTTTGTATTTTACATTTATTGCTTACACAGTATAAACTCTATAACGATTGTAGAGTCAAGGCAATTTTTTTTATTTTGCATTATTGGTTTGGAACAAATATATTATGTAATTACTGGTTTTACGCCTCACAAACCAGCTTTTTTACTGCCTGCATTGCCTCATTGACCGGCGGAAGTGCCAGCACAATTAATGTAATTGCTGCTTCCAGCCCGATATAAGCACCGTTGTATGCCAGCGAATATAAAATGGCACTATTAAAAAAATCCGGTGTATACACGGCAAAGAATATCCATCCGGATAAAAATGAGAAAAAGTACCGTCCTAAAATACCGGCAATATATCCCTTTATCAGACCCTTTTTCTTATTGGAAAATAATCCGGCAAGTCCTAATGCGCCAAATGCAAAAACATAGTCCATTAACATCTGCCAGATACTGATAATGTACGGATTAATCAGTAACTGCAAAATGCCGTATGCCACTGCCGTTGTAATACCGGTTCTGACACCGAACCAATAGCCTGTCAGCACGATAAACAGCATACTAAACAATGTCACCGAACCACCCATTGGCATATCAATAATTTTAAACATGGACGTAACAACTGCAAGTGCCATTGCCATGGCGCAGAATGCAATCTGCTTTGCATCCATTTTTTTATTTTCGTCCCGAAACATACAGCCTGCCGCAAATACGACCAGCATCACTGCCGCCAGTGCCACATATCCCGCCACGGTCAGGTTATACGTCACATCCGAATCTTCAACGATTTTTGTTACAAAAAAATTCATTTCTTTCTCCTATTCTGTCCAGAGTATTTTTGTACTGCAACTGATATTCTATGCTTGTGCAATAAGTACATTTTTTCCTTCAAACGCAAATCCATAATGTTTTATTCTTTCCTTTGAAATGCCCCTTGCAATAAGCTCTGCATCATATCTTCCAAACCCGCTTTCCCGGTTGGAACGGATTTCATAGCTTTCTGACTGCTCAGCCATAAGTCCCAGAACGAAACCGTGATAAAATCTTTCCGGCTCACTTTCACCTGTTTTCCCCCAAACATCAAAAAAGCTGAATATTTCTGATGCAACTTTATTCATATAATAATTTACCGCTTCAATATCTCCTTGCCAGCAAAAGGCTCCAGATTGCACTCTCATCAATGTCGAGCTGTCCAAATACCATCTGTTCATCATTTTATGCTGATGTAATTATCCTATTTAATTTCCTATAAAGTAAAAAACAGGATAAATCAAACCGAATTACATCGAATCTGATTTACCCTGTAAACTCCACGTTAAGCGGTTTTATTAGATTTTAATTCCTGACAAATTATTTTTAATTAGAACTTACCGTTGTCAGCAGCTTCCTGGATAGAAACAGCGAAACACGTATTTACCGCGGGCATTGGTACTTTTGTTACCTGTATGTTTCCTATTCATCAATTTTTATACTTATTCAGCACTTCCCACGGCTTATTTAGCAATCTTCTCCGGCATACACAAAGCCTGTTTCCTCCCAGAACTTCATTGGGGAAATGTAGTAGTCGTACTGACTGCTTCCTTCCTTCTTGAATGCAACTCCAAATTTCAAAAATCCAAGGATAATACCCTGGCGTATAAACTGCTGATCCTTTTTCATTACTCTTGCCGCTACTGCCACCGGTACATTTTCACCAGTGAACTCCGGTACTTCTAAATATACTTTACTCTTATCCATTTGTCAACTAACTCCTTTACTTTTGTTCTACCACTCTATTACAAACAACATAAAGCACATAATCAACATTACTGGCGTTATCAGTATAACCAGCACGGCAATGAATTCTGCTATTGCTTCTTTACCCTTAGTTTCTTCGCAAGTGTCTATTCCTCCACATATTTGACACACTTGCCCTTTTTCGTCAATTCCTCCATAGCATAATCCGTCACAGCCGTACAGGTTTTTCCTGCGCTCTCTTGCTTGCTCTTCTGTCTCTTTTATCATGTGTCTTGATTTCCCCCTGCAACAGCTTTTAATTTTTCCCACTGGTTGTACCTCCTTCATCAAATTTATAGTCAAATTTATTGCCGACAACTTCAAAGTACTTTTGGTCAAATTCATCAAGTTCGGAAATATCATCACTTCCTTGCTCTTTTGTGCAAAAACTTCCTTTACTCCATGCAATAATTTTGTATGTGGTATCTTCTGGATATTCATCATCTAAATGTGCAACCATGATATCATTTTCCCAAATCATATTACCATTCTTATCTTTTAAGCCTGTGCATTGGCAGATGGTGGCTGGGTCTACCTCATCTATATTAATAAGGTTAATTATGTGGTCGTATTCTGCCACAATATAAGGTGTGCCAGTAAAAGTATAAATTAGATTTCCACGAACCCATTCTTCATTATCAAGCCTCTTTGCCTTAAATAAATATCTATCTTTCATGTATTTCACGCTCCTTACATTTTTCTTTGTTTCTACATCCATAGACCTGCTGTCCCTGGCTGTTAGTTCCAAGCTCAACTCTGTATCTACAGTTGCAACACTGCCTATTTATACTGTTTATATTTATACTTTTGTTTCTCATGCCTCACCTCTCTTGTGAGAAATACTATTTTCCTTATACCCTACTTTCATTTTCTCTACCTCTCAATTCTTTCAGTTTTGCTTCTGCTTCTGATTTTGCTAAGTCCATACCAGCAAGGCATCCACTTGCATATGCATCCTCATAACATCTATCTATAGCTAAATAAAATTCATCACAAAACAATTCTGTAAGAGGACATTCTGAACACTTATATTCCATGTGATGACATTGCGTTTTTGTATGGACACATTCTCTGCAATCACCTTTTTTATCTTCGATTGGCAGCTTAATAAACATTCCCTGCTCCTCTAAGTCCTCATACTCTTTTAACTTCTCCCTTAACTCAGCCATAGCCCATAAGTTACGATAGAATATAGCTAAAAGTCCTATTGTGTCACTCACTCCAACTGACAACATTTCAGCCATATACTGGTCAAATCTCTCATCTGACATATAAGATAAATCTTCATCACACATATCTTTGACAAGTTTTCTAACGAGCTCTCTGCTGTCAATATCCTGCTCATAATCTCTATATCTTGCATTGTGTTTTTCATCTATGTAACAACTGTTATGTGCCAGTTCAATCATTGGCATCATATCAGCTACTGGTTTATTGCTTGTTAATCTCTCCATTTCTTGCTCCTTTTCACATAAAATCAAACAGCGTTGGCTCATCGACTTCATTCTCTGCCGCCTGCAAGTATCCGACACCGTCCCGGAAGTAATCTGGATTCAGTTCACAGCCTTTACCGTTTCTGTGCATTTTTACCGCTGTCATTGGTACTGTCATCAGCCCTCCAAATGGGTCATATACCGTATCGCCCTCATTTGAATACCTGTTGATGATGCGTTCTACAATATCAAGCTGTAACGGGCATACGTGCATCTGCGCCCTTCTTCTGCTCTGTGTGGTATTGAGTGTCCTCATTCTGTTGATATCATCCCATACCTCAAGCTGATTCCACGACCCCGGCGCAACCACCATAAACGTTGCCGGAAGTTTTCCGTCTTTGTCCAAGTCTTCCGCCAGTTTCACATGTTCTTCGTAGTCATATACATTCCCGCGGCTGTATTCCCTGTACACCTGTTGCAGATTACTTACCGGAATTTCTTTTAATTCATCTTTGCTGATTAATCTGTCACCGGAACTTCTCCAGTATCCATGTGCATCAATCTGCCACTGGGCACGTGTATAATCGTCCTTTGATTTCTTCACCGGAACATCAGCGTAAGCCGTTGATTTATCCGTTGGAAGCTTCCTGAACAGCAGTATGTACTCAGGGCATCCTACGCCCATTTTTGAACCGTCCTTGCACTGTTCTGTCCAGCCCAATCTGTATGTCTGATTATTTTCCCGGACAACGTCTGTAACAACCGTAATCATTCCAAAGTACTGAAATCCATGCTTTATATAATGTTCGATACATACAGCGTGAAACGGTTCTATCGTTGGCATACCTGTTCCCGTTGTATTACCAAATAATACACGGTCTTTTACATGAATTGCCGCAACCCTTCCAGGCTTTAATACCCGCAGTAATTCAGGTGTCAGATAATCCATCTGTTCAAAAAACCTGTCTGTATTTTCATTGTGTCCAAAATCATTGTAATTTGCACTGTATTCATAATGGTTGCCAAATGGAATTGACGTATGTATCAGGTCTACGCTGTTGCTCTCCATTGCCCTTGTTTCTTCCACACAGTCACCATAAACCGCCGTGTAGTGTTTTCCTGTTACCGTTCTTTCTTCTCTGCTTCCTTCCACGCCCATTTTCCTTTCCAAACGCTCTGTCTTATTTGCTGCATTTAATCCGTATTTTTTAACTATCTGAATCATCTTGTCTACCATGTGATTATGATTTTTCCATTTTTCGAGCAGTGTTTCCCTTATTCTTCTTTCATTTTCCATGTAAATGATGTCAATCACCACAGGCTCTTTCTGTAAAAATCTATAACATCTGTGTATTGCCTGTATAAAATCATTAAATTCATAATCCACACCCAGAAAAATCTCTCTGTGGCAGTGTTTCTGAAAATTACAGCCCGATCCGGATAAGGATTTTTTTGTTGCAAATAATCTTGTTTTTCCATTTGCGAAATCAAGCACCCTCTGCTCCCGTATGTCATAATCCATTGACCCGTAAATATCCACCGTTTCCGGTAATGCCTTTTTGATTGCATGACGCTCACTTTCCAGGTCATGCCATAACAGAAAATTATCCTGCGGTGATTCTTCCACAATACGTTTCATCTCTTTTACACGACAGTCAATGCTTTCACGTTTGACAGCTGCAGCTTCCTTTAAGCCCTCTGCCGCTTCCTGAAACAACTGTAGCTGTCCGTTTTTATCTTCTGCATCGCCATAATGTACCGGCAATTCATGCCAACGTACTTCCAGCGGCGGCAAGTCATATCCTTCATCTGAATAAGCCGGATTCAGATCTGACGGTCTTGTAATAAACAGCGCCCAGCTTGATACCCACAGCCAGAACTCATCTTCCATATTCGGATACAGTGTCAGGTTATTGGCTTTTGTGCTGTCGCGCTGAAAGAATCTCGTTAATGCCTGTCCCGTGTCCATAACTTCAAGATACCCTGCATAATGAATAAGCTCTTTATACTTGTTTGGAGATGGTGTAGCAGTTGCAACAAGTTTATATGGCACATTCTTAAATTTATCAAGAAATGTCTGATACGTTTTACTTCCAAAGCTTCTCAAAACACTTGCTTCATCAAGTGATGTTGCCGCAAAATAATCAGGTCTGATGTCCCCGTCCCTGACACGTTCATAATTTGTCAGAATAATCCTGCTTTTACTCTGCCGTACCTCGTCCATTGTTCTACAGTATTCCGGCTTATCATATCCCAGCACATGAACGGCATCCTGTGTAAATTCCTGTTTTACTCCCAGTGGCAGCACTATCAATGCCTGTCCGTCCTCGTGTTCTGCCGCCAGCTTACAGAACTCTATTTCCTGTACTGTTTTACCCATTCCGAATGATTCAAACAATGCACGTCTTCCGCCTTTTAATGCCCACATTACGGCATCTTTCTGATGCGGCTTCAGCGCTTTATTTACCTGGTCCGGATTTACATCGAACCCGCTTTCTGTCGCAAGCTCTATCTTTGATTCTAAAAATTCTTTATATGTCATTTCTGTAAGGAACCCGATATATCGTTACCCCGGCCGGAGGTTCGGCTCCTTTCTTCATGATTTTATTTTTCATCTTTCCTGCGGCAGTTGTAGCCGCAGTAGTAAACTGTCTTAATCTTTCCTCTGATTCTAATACTCTGCTTAAAGACATAGTCTTCTCTGTCATAGGCTTCAAAACACAACGGCTTTCCACATACCCGGCAGGTATTATATCCGTCACCCTCATATTTTACTTTTGCATTTCTGCGTTTTTCTGCCTGCTCAATCTTTCGCAGTTCTCCTTCGTACAACTCTATATCATTCCTTATATATTTCCTGCCAAATTCTTTGATGGCTTCTGATGAACCCTCTATAAAGCTGTCTGCCGGTATTATACCCTGCCGTTGTGTAAATGCTATTTCCATATCCGGCAGCTTTTCTTCCAGCCATTGAAGACCGGCGATTTCTCCTTCAAGCTGTAGTTTTCTATCAACTGTACTTTGCACCCTGTCACACCTTCCTTGTTTCCAGCCTGTTTATGATTTCTGTTATTTGTTTTTCACATATAATTCATGTGTTCCGTCCAGCAGTTTTTCTTCTTCTTCTGAAACTGAAAATCCATATTTTGCAAGAAAACTGAACACTGCCTTTATACGTCTTGCATTGTTTTCGTCCCACTCTGCATTATAACGATAAAGGTCATATTTTCTGATGCCGCTCATCTGTGCTATCACCCTATGAAGCGGCGACAGATTTTCTTTCCACTTTAAAAACTCCTGATACTCTGATTCATTTTTCTGTGCTTCATACATATCTTTTCCACAGTAGAGTTTTACAATGTCAGATTCCCAAAATTCTACATTTCCTGCCGCAAGCGCACACAGCAATTCTTTATAGAGTTCCACATCTTCTTTCACCGGCTGTATCTTTCCGGCAATGACCTCTTTGATAAAAATATCTGCTTTGTCAAACATTGCTTTGGCTTTCTGTCTGATTTCCTTTTTTGCATTTTTTATTTCTATCTGCTGTATCTCATATTCACTCAGTTTCTTTTCTTTCTTTTTAGCCGGTTTAATCACCGCTACCGTATTTCCCCAATAAGTAACATACTGGAGATTGTCACCTTTTAATTTCCCCAAAGCTTCAGGTGCCGGTTTATCAAGCTGCCATTCCTTTAAAACTTCCCACTTTTCGCTCCAGCGTTCTTCTTCCGCTTTTTTCGATGCAGGTTTTATGCCGGCTTTTTCAAACAGGCTTATAAACGCTTTCAGATTCTTCTGTCTAGTTTCTTCTATAACCGCCTGCTTTGCTCTCCACACTAAATCTCGAGAATCATGAGCCTCTTTTAATACCCTGTCGCGTATTTTAATATCCTCTATCTTTTCCAGTTCGTATAAATCCTTTAGTGACAACTGGAACGCTCCGTGTTCATCTGTCTTCTTTTTCAGTTCTTTCTGATCCAGCTTTGCAATATTGAGCCGGTGTCTGATTGTGGTCTTGCTAAATCCTGTCTTATCTGCAATCTGCTCTGCCGTATCGCCTAAATCGAGCATCATCTGGAATCCCTGTGCCTGCTCCCAAATTGTCAAATCGCCACGCTGCATATTTTCTTCCAGCATTGTTGATACCTGCTCTTTATGAGTCATTCCCTCCACAATTCTGCAAGGTGCTTCTGTAACTCCTGCCAGCTTTGCCGCCGCACTTCTTCTGTGGCCGATAATTGCAATGTACTCTCCCGGCTCTCCTTCTTTCGGAATGACTGTCAAGTTCTGCAGGATTCCATTCTTCTTGATGGACTCTGCCAGTTCGGTCAAATCCCCCAGGTCTTTTCTCGGGTTATCCGGATGCGGGTGTATATGTTCCAATCCAATATTCACAATTTCTTTAGCTTCCATATCTTATCCTCCTAAATGCGTATTCTTCAATCCCTAATTTTCGTATTTGCGAGTTTTTTAGGTAAAAAAAATTTACCCTACTTCTTTTTGAAGCACTTTCAGCAACGGATGCCACGATCTTGTGCCACGGATGCGTCCGATGATTTTCTTCAAATCGCACTGGGACTTCTCGATCTTGACATACCCCTTGTACTTGCCTGCATTCCGCTCATTTACCTGTCTGTCGTGAAATCCGTCCGTAATCATAAATCTGTCCGGTTGTTCCTCATTCTCATTGAATGCCACGTAATGCTTGTTGCCGTGAGCGTAATACCCAACGATTACCATATTGCCTACCTCCCTTCGTATCTGTCGTGAATTGCTATCGGGTAGCTGATCCCTGTAATTTCCTTAAATCTGCTGTCTGATGTATAGAGGAAATTGCCGCCCATCATGTACCAACGCTTTCTGCAGTATGCAGGCTTGCAGTCAACGTACTCTTTACCCATAACCTCTCGTTTCTCTATGTACACGCACTGTCTGATGTCCTCCGGCTCAAAAGGTCCTTTCTGTGCTGCCAGGACATACAACTCTCTTTGGTATGAAGATATTCCGTCATTGGTACAATCGCCTGACGGGTTTCTATACACCTCTGCAGTCAAACAGCTTTCAACTTCATAATTGGAACGCATCCAATCCAGGACTTCGTCCTTGTGCTTGCACCCGCTCCATATCTCGCCCATAAATACCAGTTCATTGTCAAATTTCTGCACCACATACACATTGTCACCTTCCGGTATTACCGCCTGCAGCTGGATATATTCCTTCGTCTCCGGATCAAACGCTACTCGCTTCTCGCTTCTCTCCGCCTTCATAGAACCTTTTACCTTGTGAGTACTGATGAACTGATCTAGCTTCTTCTCTGCATATCCTTCCGGAATATCCTCTTCATTTACTGCCACGTCTCCGTGCTCCTGGACTCCGTATTTATTGGAAATCTCGCACCAGGTACCTTCCAGGTTCAGTACAAATCCTTTTTTCTCAATTCTCATGTTCTTCTGCCTCCTTTACTGCTCTTACTTCTGCAATTCTCACGTAGTCCGGGATGTGAAAACCATTTATGATATTCAACGCCTGCAACTCTGTCAGATTACACCTGGCCTGCAGCTCTTCCCGCAACTTTCTTCTTTCTCCAATGTCCTGCAGTCCGTTTGACGGCAGGAGCAACGCTCTGTCTCTGTATTCATTCGCTATGGCTCTTGTCAGAACTTCCACTAACTCACCCTTTCCACGTAGTCTACGCATCCAGAATCAACCTTTTCTTCCTTGCAGAACTCCGACCAGCACTCCTGCAGTTCTTCGAGATTCTGAACATCAAACTGTGTCTCGTCTCCATCATTGAAGCCGATATTATAGGTTCCTCTTCCGGATGCAACTACTCCTTTGCTCGCCGCTTCAATCGTCATACTACGTCACCTGCCTTTCTTAATGCACACTTGGTACATACCGCACCGTCAAGGTGTGATGCCTTAACAACTCCTGCATCCTCCGGTCTCTGCCAGCAGAACGTCCCGCATTCCGGACAATGCACCTTTTTCCAACCAGGCTTTCCCTCTGGTCTGTTTATTACCAGCGGCATACACAACCAGTCGCCTCGGTCTGTAGCCTTTCTTGGTTCCAACTTCATGTTCACTCTGCCTCCTCCATTTCTTCCAGCTCTCTGATAACTCTCTCTACCGCATATTTCCCATTATTGTTGAGCTGTCTCTGCCATGCGCCTACCGACGGTGCCCATCTGAACCCATTGCTTTTCAGAATATCTCTTACCTCCGGTTCCGGCTTCCCTTCAAAGAACAGTTGGATTCTCATAGCCTCCACATTCTCCTTGACCTTGAAAAACTTATTCTCGCTCTCCTGCGTTCCCTGGGACTTCGTTTTCTGCAGGCTCTTAATTCTTCCTTCAAATCTCCGGATATTGGCGTTATTGTTCGCCAGCATATAGTCCGGAAAACCGATTCTTCCGCAGAAGTCCGGTTCTCTCAGCTGGGCGATTTGCTCGTCTGTATATCCCATGTCATGCAGCATTGCATCGCCTTTTTCTTTGTCCTTCATGCGGATCGCTTTGTTGGTCTGCTTCATTCTCTCCTGATCCTCTCTCAATCCGTCAACCTTATCCTGCAGCTTCTCGATTGCGTTCTCATCATCAGACTTGATAACGTCCTTGCCATAAAAAATTGCCTCAATCTTTCCAAAGATTGCCTCAACCTCTTTATAGTCCTCATGGTTCTTATCCCATGCCGCTACCTGCTTTTCCTTCTTTTTGACCGGGAAGTTTCCTGCTCCGGAAATCATTACCGACGGACACATCATGCCGATCTGAATATCCTTGTTG
>OCMC01000117.1_pt1 | contig 57104 bp, 40 predicted proteins | sample 1538951 | NCBI WGS metagenome assembly OCMC01 (sample SAMN04168656, study PRJEB22393) | human gut metagenome | biome: human gut microbiome; feature: stool | host: Homo sapiens | collected 2014-03-17 | reverse complement strand
CACGCTTCTTAGCCTCCTCCATTCTCTCAAGATGTGCCTTTAAATCCTCTTTCTTATTGTAGGCTGTTCCGTAGATACGATGGAGTCTTGCCTTGTTTGAATCACCTCTCCAGTATGCCATTGATGATGCTGTGAGCTTGAAAGCCTTTACTCCCTTTGTGCTCATAAGATGTGGTCCTGCACATAAATCTACAAATCCACCCTGGTCATAGAATGAAATCTCCTCACCCTCAGGAAGCTCCTCGATAAGCTCTACCTTGTACGGCTCATCCTTTTCCTTCATGAATTTGATTGCTTCCTCTCTAGGGAGTGTAAATCTTGTTATCTCATGACCCTGTTTGATGATTTTCTTCATCTCTGCCTCAAGTGCATCGAGATCCTCTCTTGAGAATGGCTGTGAATCGAAATCATAGTAGAAACCATCGTCAATTGCCGGTCCGATTGTGATTTTTGCATCCGGGAACAGATTCTTTACTGCCTGTGCCAGCACGTGTGATGCTGTATGTCTGATGACACGAAGTCCTTCCTCATCACTTGCTGTAATTATATTAAGTGTGCAGTCCTTGTCAAGAACTGTTCTTAAGTCAACAATTTCTCCGTCAACCTCTCCTGCACAGGCTACTCTTGCAAGTCCCTCGCTTATATCCTTTGAGATTTCATATACGCTTTTTGCTTCGCTGTACTCTTTTGATGAGCCATCCTTCAATGTTATCTTCATGGTTATCTCTCCTTTATTTTAATATAAAAATCCCCGACACCGCATTGCTGCGACATCGGGGACGATAAGCTTTGTTACCGTGGTTCCACCCACATTCTTTCCGCCTGAAAACATACTGCTTGTCTGTATCCGACAGAAACTCATTTGACTATAACGGTGTCACCGGGCTTTATTGGAGCCACTCCAAGCTGGTGTTCGGTATATCATCCACCGGGGAGCTTTCACCACTCTTTGGACTTTGATTCTCGTCTTCCAAGGCTTCCCTCTCTGCTGCTTTTAATATACTTACTGTGCTCTTCAACGTATTGTTATTATGCTGTTGCACATATGTATGTAATATACGCAAACATGTGCCATACATACCTTTAGAACTATTAATGTTCCTTTCAAAAAATGATAATATACTTATTTTTCTAATATGTAAAGTACTTTATGCATTTTTTCCGCAACATTTTTTATATTTCTTGCCCGAACCGCATGGACATGGGTCATTTCGGCCGATTTTCTTACCTACTACCACTGTTCCTGACTTCTTCTGCTCGAGGTAAAGCGCATGCTTTGTCTCTGCGTCAAAGATTTCATCCCATGCCGGGAGATTGTAAAGCCAGTCTGCCTTTGCATCTACCATGTTCTTATAGAGCTTTTCTTTATCGAAAACAAGGCTTACCTTTGTGTCCTCATCCATCTCCTCGATTGGGTTTGGTGTGACAAGGCTGTCATTGATTCCGTCTAAGAAGCCTGTCATCTCCATGATTGATAACTCATATTTCTCAGCAAGCTCTTTGACTGTTCCCTCTACTGCCTCATCCGGATTTGCGAGGAGCTTCTCATATACACCCTTCTCCAAGAGGAAATAATGCTGCCAAAAACGCTGTAACTCTCCCTGATCTGCTTTGTCATTGTAGGCAATCTTGTGCCACTCTTCTAATAAAGCCATTTTTACTACCACCTTTATCTTTTATAAACTGATACGAGGCCAAACAGCCTCAACTTCACATATGGATGTATTATACCAAAATAACAGCTTGACGTCAATTTTGTTTTTTTATATTATAATTATTAAATAACTATTCAGAATGACTGAGGACAAGAAAAACTGATGCGTCATGCTCGCATGTAAGCAACAGATTTTCTTGTTCTCAGGGTGGCTCGAATAGAGCCACCCCACACATATGAGCAAAATTAGCTGTGTAGCAGCTAGAAAGCACGAGTATCGTGCGTTTTTGCGAATGTGCGTGGGATGGTTCTGAATTGTTACATTATTCAAAACCCACGGAGAACAATTCATGAAAAAGACAAAACGTATTCTGGCACTGATTGGTGCCATCCTTTTATTACTTTTATATGTTGTGGCATTTGTTGCCACTATGCTCGATCACACGAGTGACATGCGCTACTGGAAGGCCGCCGTTGCCGCAACTATCATTATCCCGGTGCTTATCTGGGCGTATTCATTTGTATACAGACTTTTAAAGGGTTCTGATGATAAAAAATCTGATGATGTAACCAAAAAACCATGAAATGCAAAATCACACCTGAATTATCATCTAAAGACTGGAAAGAATTCTGCAGCCGGTTTCATTTTGATAACGATAAGCTGCCGCTTATCCGGGCAATATACACCGCAATGCTTCCATTGGTGGATGCCTTTGCATATTATTCCATAAAACAGGATTTGCCCGGGGTATCCCTGGCACACTATGCCTACGGCCTCGTGACACTCGGAAACGGTGTAGACGAGCTGTCAGAGCTGTATTTAAACCATGAGCAGCTTGAGGAGGCCTACATAGCAGACTGTTTAAGCCTTATGCTTTTGTCAAACGCATATGAGCAGTTTGCAAAGGCTGTCGAAGAAGAAAGCTCTCTTTATGCCATTGAGCTGTCATTTTTAGGCGATGAATATCCGCTTAAGCTGCTGCCTGAGATTTTTGAGCACGTAAGCCCTGATGGTATACATCTCACCGGTTCAAATATGCTCATGCCACTTAAGACAGCCGCCCTCATAATAAAGCTTGACTCACAAAAGCAGAAAAATATCAAAGAGCTCTGTAATACCTGCGCGAACTGTAAAAATCTGTCGTGTCCATCAAGAAAGGCCCCTGGTCCTAAGCTGCCACACACCTATGGTGCCATGCAGATTTTTAATATCAGACATTGAAGCCCTTCTTTTTCTCGTATGAGCCTCTCAGTTTCTCAACCAGAAGTGTCAGATTCCTAAACAGTGACTCAGCCGCAAAGCCAAACACTATCATGAGAAGAATACATATATTTGACAAATCTGTCAGTGCAAACAGTTTCTTTAAGAAGAAACCCGAAAATACCAGACCTGCTATATTTCCGATAATAACAGCATATTTCATTCCATTTAGCGGCTCACTGATTTTAAAGAGAATCATAAAGCCCACTACTGAAAGTACAAGCGTCGCTATCGTTCCTATGCTTGCATCTGATATACAAAATACTTCTCCGCATACGACAAGCGCTCCGACAGCTATTACATCCGTAAGTCCACCCGGCAGTGCCTTTAGCATGACATTGGTGATAAAGTGCCCCTTTATCCTGTCCTTATTCTGCTCCAGTGCCAATAAGAATCCCGGTACTCCTATGGTAAACATACTGATGAGCGATACCTGTGCCGGCTCAAGCGGATACGTAACCATAAGGATAACCGAAAACAGTGAAAGTAACAGTGAAAATATATTTTTCACAAGAAACAGGCTTGCTGAGCGCTGGATATTGTTTACCACCCTGCGGCCCTCATACACCACATCCGGCATGTGTGCAAAGTCAGAGTCCAAAAGGACAACCTGGGCTGCCTGGGCTGCCGCCTCACTTCCCGATGCCATAGCCACACTGCAGTCGGCATCCTTCATGGCAAGTATATCGTTGACTCCGTCTCCGGTCATCGCAACTGTATGACCTTTAGCCTGTAAAGCCTTTACAAGCTGTTTCTTCTGCTTTGGTGTCACTCGTCCGAATACAGTATATTTATTCACTGCATCGGCTATTTTATCCTCAGTATCGAGTGTTGCCGCATCAACAAAGCTTTCTGCACTTTCTATTCCTGCCTGTATGGCAATCCTTGAAACAGTACGCGGATTGTCACCTGAAATAACCTTTATCGCAACACCCTGACTCTTGAAATACTCAAAGGTCTTTACTGCATTTGCTCTGATAGGATTGGCAAGTGCCACAAATCCAAGCGGAGTAACACTGCCATTTATGCCATTCTCCACGTTCTCCCCATTGTACCTTGCAAATAAAAGTACTCTGTCGCCTTTCTCAGCGTACGGTATGATTTCTTCCTCAATGCGCGCAAAGTCTTCGTGCATGATAAACTCCGGCGCTCCGAGCAGATAAGTTCCGTCAGAAAAAGTAACGCTGCCATACTTGAGGCTCGACGAAAATGCCTGCTGTGAAACCGCTGTACGATGCAGTGCAGATGTATTATTTGTCAAAGCTTCCGCTGCATATGCTTTTAGTGCGAGCATAGTCGCATTGTTGTCAACCGAAGCATTTGCATAATCTAAAATAAGACTTTTAAGCTCATCTAATGTCAAAGCTGTCTGTGTGCCATCTGCTCCACTGTTTTTACAGAGAAAAATTTCCTTAAGCTTCATATCAGGCTCAGTAATTGTGCCCGTTTTATCCACACAAAGCACATCCACACGCGCAAGCGTCTCAATACTTTTCATATCATGAAGCAAAACCTTTTTCCTTGCAAGCTTCATAGTGCTTAAGGCAAGCGCCACTGTGGTCAGCAGATACAAGCCCTCCGGTATCATTCCTATAATCGCTGCAACTGTCGATGTAACACTCTTTGTGATAGACTCACCATTCACAAAATGACTCTGCCAGAACAATATAAGCCCAATCGGAATAATAACTATGCCAACCCATTTGACGATCAAATTAATGGAGCGTATCATCTCTGACTGCTCCTTGTCACCCATTGATTTTGCCTCAAGGCTCAGCCTTGAGATATATGATTCATTACCGACCTTTTCAAGCCGTGCATAGCACTCTCCCGATACAACAAAGCTTCCCGACATGAGAGTGCTGCCCTCTGTCTTTTCTACCTCATCAGCTTCACCTGTGAGCAGTGATTCATTTACCTGTATATTTCCGGATATCACAACCGCATCCGCACAAATCTGCTTTCCTGCGGTAAGTAAAATCACATCGTCCTTTACAAGTTCATCCGTACTAATCTGCTTTACGCTGCCGTTTCTGATGACATCCGCATGCGGAGCATTCAGTAAACTCATTTTTTCAAGAGTCTTTTTTGCGCGGATTTCCTGAACGATTCCGATTACCGTATTTCCAATAATTATAGGCAGAAATGTCAGGTTTCTGAAAGAACCTACCATTATGAGAAGTATCGTTATGACAAGAAATATAAGGTTAAAATATGTGAAAACGTTTGAAATCACAATTTCCTTTGTCGTCTTGTCTGTAGATATATCTGTTCTATTGGTAAATCCTTCCTCCACTCTCTGCCTTACCTCTTCATCGGTAAGGCCCGTGATATTTATGCTGTTGCTGTCTTTGTTCATCTGATTCATGCTATTCACCGTTTTCCCTCATTATTCTACATCATAATAATGATACATTTTGACCCTTTAATCATTATAATGGTACAACATCAGCACGATTTCAATACCTATTTCATAAAAAAAAGATGAACTATTTCTTAAAGTTCTCATTTTTAAACTATTAATCCATTACTACTCACTTTCAGTCTCAGTACTCTCACTGTCTTTAGTTGCAATCATATCATCTATAGAATCCGGAATTGTTCCAAGGATTGTGGCACTTGAAAGATATACATCATCATTTACCTTGATATAGTACTCACCAAGCATAGCGTTTTTCTCACCGATTGTGATGGTATATGCCTTGTCATCGGTGCTTAGCTTTACGACATTCTGTGGTTCATCCAGGCCAAAATCAGATGTATCCGCATCTGAATCAAATTTCTTTGAAGCAGTGATGCTTGTTGCGTTTCCAAGCAGTGATGTGACCTTGCTTGTATTGATTTTAAGAGAGGTATCATTATCGCAGACCCACTGCACGTCATCATCTGAATCAGAAGACTCTGATTCTGTGTCTGTTTTCTCAGACTCCGTTGACTCGGTCTCATCGGATGTGTCATCTGACTTTATACGGCTGAAGGTATACTCCTGGCCGTCAATCAGAAATGAGACAGAATTAACATCCGATGAGTCTAGCGAAAGTGCCTCAACACTGTCGCTTTCGCTCTCCGAATCATCGTCACTTTTATATTTATTGTAATTTAGAAGCCCCAGGTAGCCCGCCAAGGATGCTGCCAGAACTATCGCAAGTATCACAAAGGTGCGTTTCTGCTTATTCATTCATTTTTTCTCCTATTTATTATACGCGTTTACCTGTAATCTACTTCTTTCTCCTCATTGCCCATACAACGATTCCTATGATAATAAGCAATATTGGTACAGCTACCATTATGATAAGTCCCGTAATAACCGCCTGCAGCGTATTTATAGTGATATTGCTTAAGGTGTAATCCTTCACCGGTATCACACTTGATGCAAGCTCAACATTTCCGGTCATTGATGAGATAACATCCTTGAACATGTCTGCATTGTTGCCGGAAACGGCATTGTCATATGAATCATCAACCACATAAGGCGTACCAAACACAACAATCGATGCGCCGGTGCTTGAATCATTTACAGCAAGACCTGTAGTAAACGGTCCGTTCTCATCTGCATCCTCTGCCTTCGATGTGGTGATATTCTTCCAGTCCTTCTTTAAAACTGCGCTGTCTGATGTAGAAAGCAGCTTTGTATATGTCACATCATCTGTATCCTCAGGATAACTGATTGCACAGCTTCCTGCCAGGAATACATATCCGTCTGTTGCATCTGAGGTGTAATCTGTCGTCTCAACCGTCGGAAGCAGGTAGAGAGGATTCTGATAATATTTTGAGCTGTCATTTTCAGCTACCACACCGGTCTTGAAGCTGACATTGTAAGCCGCAAGTATCTTGTTAAAGTTTGTAAGCTCGTCATTATATGCGTAGCAGCCGATAATCATTGCCTTTCCACCGCCATTTAAATAATCAATCACCTTCTGTGCGTCTTCCTCGTTGAAATCAACAGTCGGAGAATTAATGATAATGGCTGTTGCATCCTCCGGCACCTTTTCCTCGTTAAAGAGCTCTAAACTCTTAAGATTTGCATTTGCCTTGCTTACAACATTCTGGAAATTGCTTCCTATTTCCGTTTCATTGTGTCCGGTTATCTGATAAATTACCGGGAGCTCATCTGCATCCATTGTGACATACTCTATGGCACTTGTAATCTGTCCCTCGGCATCATAGCCTGTGATGCTAGACTGCGACTGGTATCCGTAATAATATGATGAGCTGTCATATTCATATATATCATTGTAATCAATCACCTTTGAACGGTTTTTGCTCTCGATGATAAGGCTGTTTGTGGTAGGTGTCGTGTCTGTGTAATCCTGATAAAACTTCGGGCTTGTCGCCGGGTCTACATATTTTACCTTTATATGACTCGAAAGATCCTTGTATCTGTTGATTGTCTCATCTATCTTTGCATCCTTTGATTTCTTGGAATTCAAAACATAGATTGTGATATCCTCATCGAGCTTACTTACCCTGTCCTTTGTATCGTTTGTGAGCGAGTACAGCTTTGTAGCCGAACAGTCAATTGATGTGTACTTAGCAGGAAGCGCTGTCACTACAAGATTTACAACCACACAGATTGCACACATTATGACAATCATTCCTGCTGAAAATGCCCCTGTGCCTATCATCTTCTTTGAAAATGCCCATCTTCTCTTCTGGATAGACTGCGTCGTCAAGAAGCATAAAAGCAAAATAACCGTCACATAATAAACTGCCGATGTGACACTAAAGCAGCCACTCACAAAATTCTCAAATGGTGTGTACAAATCAAAGCAATTAAGCACCTTTGTGAGCAGATTCCCACTTGACGAGATGAGCCCTGTGATGGACTGCATCATGTATGAGAGGAATAATGCCGCAAATGTAAGTATTGCAGATATTATCACACTCTCAGATATGGACGATATAAAAAGTCCCACGGCGATGCATGATAAACCGTAAAGCCAGTAGCCAAACAAAGCCACATACGCTTCACTGAGCGCAACCTTGCCGTAAATTGACAACACGAGCGGTGAAAGTGCAAAAAGCGCTATGTCTATGGTGTATACCGCTGCCATCGCTAAATATTTTCCTGCTACAATCCTTCCGACAGATACAGGCGATGTCAGCATGAGCTGATCTGTCTTTGTCTTTTTCTCATCAGAAAGCGATCTCATCGTGAGGATTGGCACTGCAATCATCATAATAAAACCGATTCCCTTTAAATCATATGATATATACGGATAACCGTTTTTCAGATTGTATACATAAAAATATAGGCCATACACTGCAAGAAGTGCTGCAACAAACAGCCATCCTATAACGTTTTGGAAATATGATTTGAATTCTCTTTTAAATATTGCAAGCATTATTTCTCATCTCCTTCCCCTGTAAGCTCAAGGAATACATCCTCGAGTGACTTCACAACAGTATGCATCTCAAGGATTGGCATATGCATTGCACTTGCAAGCTCAAATATTTCCTCACGTATATCGCAGTTTGCTTTTGCTATAACCATAGCCTTCACTGTTTTCTCTTCCTCAGACTTTTCAAATGTTACCTTATCAACATTTACTATCTTCTCAAGCATTTCTCTTGCACCAATCTCATCTGATTTGAGGACAAGGTTAATTTCCTGGTTCTTTGACATGAGATTAATCAGGTTCTCTGTGGCATCACTTGCTACAAGCTTACCCTTTGATATGATAAACACATGATCACACACCGCACTTATCTCACTTAATATATGCGAGCTAAGTATCACCGTATGATTTTCTCCAAGCTTTTTAATAAGCTCACGAATCTCTATTATCTGCTTTGGATCAAGTCCCACTGTAGGCTCATCCAGTATGATGATTTCCGGGTAGCCAAGAAGTGCCTGGGCGAAGCCCACTCTTTGTCTGTAGCCCTTGGAAAGGTTCTTTATGAGACGGTTTTTCACCTCCGTGATGCCGGTCATGTCCATGGCATCTGCTATCATTTCTTTTCTCTTTTTCCTGTCGAGCTTTTTGAGCTCTGCCACAAATTTGAGATACTCATATACCGTCATATCCACATAAAGCGGTGGTATCTCCGGCAGGTATCCGATACATTTTTTTGCCTCCTCAGGCTGTGCAAATATATCATAGCCGTTTATCTTTACTGTTCCACCATCAGCACCGATATATCCGGTAACAATATTCATGGTGGTTGACTTTCCGGCGCCGTTTGGTCCCAAAAGTCCGTATATCTTTCCCGGCTCAACAGTCAGCGAAAGATGATCTACGGCCATATGTTCGCCATATTTCTTTACGAGATTACTAATTTCTATCACAGTAATACTCCTTCCTACTAAATTGTTATGATATTAGAGTATAAAAAAAGAGTGTTCAATTTGTGAATTCTGAACACTCTTTTGTACATTATTTATAATTTTAATATTATGATATTTTAGCTGTACTAATTGTCTGCGCGCACAATCATAGCTTCTCTTTCAGCACCTGTTCCGATGAACTTAACAGGTACTCCGATGTATTTCTCTATGAAGCTGATGTATTTCTGTGCATTCTCAGGAAGCTCCTCGAAAGTCTTACAGCTTGCGATTTCATCTCCCCAGCCGCCTTTTAGCTCCTCATATACAGGCTTTGCGTTGTTTAAAACCTTGAGATTTGTGGTAAAGTCCTCTGTTACCTCACCGTTTACATCGTAGCCGATGCAGACTTTTATTGTATCAAACTTGCCGATTGTGTCGAGATGGTTTACAGAAAGTGCTGTAAGTCCGTTAAGACGCTTGGCATATTTTAAGGTGACAAGGTCTAACCATCCGCATCTTCTCGGGCGGCCTGTTGTGGTGCCGTACTCATGTCCGAGCTCACGGATTTTGTCTCCGGTTGCGTCAAGAAGCTCTGTCACATATGGTCCCTCACCTACACGGCTTGAGTATGCCTTGATGACACCGTATACATTTCCGATATCTGAAGCAGAAAGACCTGTTCCTGTAAGAATACCACCGATTGTAGGATTTGATGATGTAACATATGGATATGAACCAAAGTCGATGTCAAGGAGTGTAGCCTGTGCTCCCTCAACAACCACCTTTTTGTCATCCTCAAGTGCCTTGTGTAAGAGGGTGATTGTATCACATACATATGGCTCAAGCTGTGCTGCATAGTCACTGTACTCTGCAAACATCTTGTCGAAATCAAGCTCCTTTGTATAATCAGTCTCAGGATCATATACCTTAAGAAGTGCAAGCTTAAGCTCTGTCTGCTCCTTAAGGCGCTCCTTGAAATCAGGTGCGTATAAATCCCCCATTCTGATTCCGCTTCTCTCATACTTATCGCAGTATGAAGGTCCGATACCCTTTCCTGTAGTACCGATTTTCTTTGCCTGTCTCGCCTTCTCAAGCGCTACATCAAGCTTGCTGTGATATGGGAAAATGACATGCGTTTTGTCACTGATTTTTAAATATTTATCTACATCATATCCGTGCTCCTTTAAGTTGTTGATTTCCTCTAAAAGAACCTGCGGATTTAAAACTACTCCGTTTCCGATCACTCCGATTGTATGTCCTGATAAGAGACCTGACGGAATAAGGTGCATTGCATATTTAACACCGTTTGCTTTGATTGTGTGACCGGCATTGTCTCCGCCTGTGCATCTTACTGCTACATCAGCGTCTGCCGCAAGGTAATCAATTACCTTACCTTTTCCTTCATCACCATAGAAACATCCTATTACTACATCTACCTTTGACATTTTACATGCCTCCCTTGTATTTTCTGACACGACACATTGTGCCATGTTACTGATTGATTTTAGTGGTATATTTATTATTCTTTGTAACTATTAATAATTATTTATTACAATACTCTATCTTCTTAGAGCAGGCTATTGCAAGCGCTCCGGGTCCTATATGGCATGAGACCGAAAGTGAAAGCGGATTCATGACTATCTCGTTATTTGGAAATGCTGCCTGAACCTCTTCCTTAAATGTCTCCGCTGCTGCAATATCATGCGTGTATGCCATTTCAAGATTTATCTGGCTGCCATCCGGATTATTGAAGCGCTTCTCAAAATCCGACTTCATGGCATCTATCATGATGCTCTTTGCCTGCTTTACGGTACGTGCCTTTGCAAATGCATCAAGCTTCTCACCCTGAATCTGAAGCACCGGTTTAAGCTTTAAAAGTGTGCCAAGAGCTGCCGCTGCTGGCGTGATTCTACCACCCTTTTTGAGGTAGTTAAGAGTATCTACCATGATATATATGGAAGACTCAAACTTTGCATCCTCTAATATCTGCTTTATCTCAGCTGCATTTTTTCCTGCTTCTGCCAAGTTCTTCGCATCTATAACCGACTGGCGCATTGTAACTGATATTCTCTGATTATTGACTACCTGCACTTTGCCGTCATAATCCTGCGAGAGCATATATGCTGTCTCACATGAGCTTGAAAGACCTGATGACATTGGAATGTATACAATCTCATCATTTTCCTTTAAGAACTCATCCCATTTATCTGTTACATCACCAACCAAAGGCATAGATGTCTTGATATCGCCGCCTGCCGTAAGCTTCTCATAGAACTGCTCCTGCGTCAGATCGATATTCTCATAATACATCTGCTCATCGATGTAAAAAGGCATTGGAATCACCTCAACTCCAAGCTTCTTTGCCTCGTCAGGTGTGATACCGCTGTTTGAATCGGTAACTACTATAACCTTACTCATTAATTCTCACTCCGATATAAATATTCGTTGTCGTATTTTTTCCAACACCGCCCATTATACCATAGGTGTAATTGTTTGAAAAGAAGTTTTTAGCGCCCTGATAATATTTACAATATCAGGACGCTAAAATGTATACGCTGTTTATTCTATTATTTATAATTATACAGTCTCTTTTCTAATCTCCGGTTCTGTATAATATTCTTAACAAATTCTACAAGTACCTTGATAATCCCCACAAACCAGAAGCCTCTAAGCTCAAGCACAATTCCATCAACCATTCCCATGCTTATCATTCCGCTTGTCATTTTAGCAAGTCCACGCAAAGGCATATTTAACTGGAAAAGAAGATTTAAGTCCGGGCTGCCTTTCTTTAAGCTTCGGTTAAGCATCCCTGTGAGTATTGCCCATATCAGCCATCCCAACGGGCTTCTTGCGTGATTCATCTCTCCAAGAGTCATATTACGGCTGATATCAGGTTTTCCATCCGGTATTTCATGTCCCAGTAATTTTACAAATTCATCTTTACCGACATTTTGTACATCACCTGACTCATAATGCGGCAACTTTCTCATATCATATGGTTTCTTATCTGTTGTTCCTTTGAGGGTTATCTCATCGCTTAATACTATATCCTCAGATGATCTTCCGACAGATATTTTGTAGACTCCTTCTTCCTGCTCCCATCTGTTTGTTTTAACATTCCAGTAACGAAAAGCCTTGTCATCCAAAGGAATTGTCACTCTTTTGCTCTCGCCAGGTTTAAGTGATGTCTTTGCAAATCCTTTGAGCTCACGCTTAGGTGCAAAAACCATTTTTCCCGGAGCACTTATATACAACTGCGATATTTCTTTTCCTAAAATACTTCCCGTATTTGTCACTGTAAAGCTTACACTATCCGCTTCAACATCAATATCCGAATATTTAAATGTTGTATAGCTCAATCCATATCCAAACGGAAAAGCCGTAGTCACATCTGCTTTCTGATAATATCTGTATCCTATATATATGCCTTCACGGTATTCCACAGTTCTCTTTTTACCGGCAAAATGATGTAAGGAAGGGGTGTCCTCATATTTCTCTATCCATGTCTCTGCCAGCTTTCCGCTTGGATTTATGACACCTGTCAGTGCATCTGCCACAGCACGTGCTCCAGCCTGTCCACTTAAGCAGGCATAAAGTATCGCATCACAATATGATTTCCACTGTATTTCAATACTGCTTCCTGCAGACAGTACTACGACTATCTTTCTGCCGTCTCTGTGAAGTGCTTTAAGCAGTGATATCTGGTTTTGTCTGAGCTTCATCATCTGCCGGTCAAGTCCTTCACTCTCCTGCACCTCATCAAGTCCCAGACAAAGAATAGTTATTTCAGCACACTTTGCAAGCTCTCGCGCTTCCTTTACAGCCACATCATCCGGTTGTCCGAGACGGTCAAAGCCCTTTGCATATCCGACTACCTCTACAGACGATTTTTCCATGCAGTCAAGCAGATTATCAAGAGCTGTAGTATTTACCATACTTGAGCCTGCTCCCTGATATCTTGGATTTTTTGCAAAATCTCCGATAATCGCAACCTTTGTATTGCGTTTCAGTGGTAAAATACCATTATTGTTTTTGAGCAAAGTCATACTTTCCGCGGCCGCATGATATGCCAGATCATGATGTTTCTTTTTTATATCATCGGGAAGATTAAGCTCCCCGTCTTTTAGCACTGCATTTTTAGTGGCTTCCTTTACAGCCTTGCTTGTTGAGGATATAAGTGCTAAAAGCTCATTAACTCTTGCATCAATGTCACTCTCTTCTATTTCCAACGAGATGCCCCGTAAAGATCAGACCAATACAGCAGGTAAACAATACATTACATATATCAAAGCAGTTTTTCGTGATACCAACACCCTTGTGTACAAAATCAGCTATCGCCTGTACGATGCCATCTCCCGGATTTGGAATGATCCTCATGTTAAGTGACATTGCCGCACCAATTCCTGTTACGGTTTATCATCTTTTTGTTCATTTGTTATCGCCTCTTTTTTATTTTTCCCATTAATTATATGATTAAATGATCAACCTGCAACATAAATTCATACTTACGTGCAATTGATATTGCTAAATGCCCACACCACACTAATAAAGCATTTCACAACTGATATTGCTAAATGGGATAACATCCGGCTGATTTCTCTGCATGCTGTGTTCTCCAATGAATTTCTCCATCCATACCATATCATACCAGCGTCCAAACTTGTATCCGCACTGATGGAATGTTCCAACCATATGATACCCAAGTTTCTCATGAAAATACACACTGTCCTTTGTCAGGTATTCATCATCTATCTGAGGATAGCCTATACATGCATTGACATTTAATATTCCCTGTTTCTTAAGTATTTCCTCTAGCCTGTCGTAAAGCAGTCTGCCTATGCCTTTTCGCTTCTGTATCATATCTACATATATTGATGTCTCAACAGACCAGTCATATGCTGCTCTCTCCTTAAATGGACTGACATAGGCATAGCCTACTATCTTTCCATCCTCTTCTGCCACCAGATAAGGATATTTTTCCAATGTATGACTGATACGGCTTTTAAAATCTTTCTTCGATGGTACATCATACTCAAAGGTGATAGCGGTCTGCTTTACATATGGTGCATAGATGGCAAGCAGTTCTTCTGCATCATCCTCTGTTGCTGTGCGTATTGAAATCATTTGCGTGTCTCCTGTTGTGTTACTTTCCATGTTACATATTAAATATAAATAGAGTTGCTTTGAACATAGGCTGTACAGCTTACTAAAGACCAATCTACATATCAATGTATCCCGGATCTTCCGGCATGATAATTGCTGCTATAATGTATGCGATAAGTCCACTTCCACCTGCTAAGGTAAATATAACCCACGCAAGACGGATAACCGTCGGATCTACGTCAAAATAGTTGGCAATGCCTCCACATACTCCACAAACTTTTTTGTCTTTATCACTTTTATATAATCTTTTTTTCATGGTTGTTGTCCCCTTTTAAATATATGTTATTCGCCCCAATAATCTATACTTTCATCTGTTCTCAGTTTTATTCCGAACATTTTCCACATAAAATCCTCTTTTTCATTATATATATCAGTTATAAAAATGCATTCCTGCTCAATTCTATAAAATATATAGTTGTGTTCTATGTGCAAAAAGTAGTATCTGCTTGATATTCCTAACATTCTTTCAACTGACGGACATTTCAGCGGATTAAATTTTAAATCACTAATAGCTTTTACTATAATACCTACTTTATCTGATCCTATTGTTTTCTTCATCTGTGCAAGCTTCTTCCTTGCCACAGGTGAATATTTTATTATCAATTTTCTATACCCCCAATTCTTTTTTCAAATCTTCTTCGCTAATCCAGCCTTCTCTCTCAGCTTCATCTTCTGCTTCCTGTAGCTTTTTATTCAAAGTATATATTGCTTTTAACCGGTCTAGCTCGTCTATTTCCTCCATAGTTAAAATTCCGTATTCTCCTCTGCCATTTCTAGTCAAATATACTCTGCTGGATATATCAACTTCTTTTAATACATCCGTGTAGTTTCTTAAATCTGATATTGGTTTAATATTTGGCATAAAATCATCTCCTTTTCTATATAATACTATTATCGTTAAATATAAGCAAGTATATTCGCATGTTAATTCACCACATATTTTTACAGCCGCAGATATGCTACTTGCTCATATCCGGACATTCGTCAAATAAAAAATCAGAGGCAAGCGAGCTTATGGCGTTATTTTACTTACATCGTAGACACGGCTGGATTACACCAGCCTCCGTATATTCGCAATCCGCACTCGCGTGCTACTTGCTCATATCCGGACATTCGTCAAATAAAAAATCAGAGGCAAGCGAGCTTGCCTCTGATTTTTTATTTTCCTCATTGTCTACGATTACATCATGCCCATTCCGGCGCCGGCTCCGGCTGGCATTGCTGGAGTGTCCTCTTTGATTGTAGCTACTGCTGACTCTGTTGTGAGTAGTGTTGAAGCTACTGATGTTGCATTCTGTAATGCACTTCTTGTAACCTTTACAGGATCAAGGATTCCGTTATCAACCATATCTACATACTCTTCTGTAGCTGCGTTGAAGCCTGTTCCCGGAGCTGACTCCTTTACCTTGTTGATGATTACTGCACCTTCAAGTCCTGCATTTGCAGCGATATAGTAAAGTGGAGCCTCGAGTGCTTTAAGGATAACCTTTGCACCTGTCTTCTCATCTCCCTCAAGTGTATCAACAAACTCTGCAACCTTCTTTGATGCATGGATATATGCTGATCCACCACCTGCGATGATTCCCTCTTCAACTGCTGCTCTTGTAGCGTTAAGGGCATCCTCCATACGAAGCTTAGCCTCTTTCATCTCTGTCTCTGTTGCAGCACCTACACGGATAACTGCTACACCGCCTGCCATCTTGGCAAGACGCTCCTGTAATTTTTCTTTATCAAACTCAGATGTTGTCTCATCAATCTGACCACGAATCTGGCTTACTCTGCCTGCGATAGCATCCTTGTCTCCGGCACCGTCAACGATGACTGTGTTCTCCTTCTGAACCTTAACTGACTTAGCACGGCCAAGCATATCGATTGTTGTATCCTTGAGTTCAAGTCCAAGATCAGAGCTGATTACCTGACCACCTGTAAGGATTGCGATATCCTCAAGCATTGCTTTTCTTCTGTCACCATATCCAGGAGCCTTTACAGCTACTACATTGAATGTACCACGAAGCTTATTAACGATAAGTGTTGTAAGAGCCTCGCCCTCAACATCCTCAGCGATGATAAGAAGTCTTGCACCGGCCTGAACAATCTTCTCAAGTAATGGAAGAATATCCTGGATGTTTGAAATCTTCTTGTCAGTAATAAGGATATACGGATCATCAAGTACTGCTTCCATCTTATCCATATCTGTGCACATATATGCTGAGAGGTATCCTCTGTCGAACTGCATACCTTCTACAAGGTCAAGCTCTGTCTGCATTGTCTTTGACTCTTCAATTGTGATAACACCATCGTTTGTAACCTTTTCCATAGCGTCTGCTACGAGATTACCAACTTCCTCATCTCCTGCTGAGATAGCTGCAACCTTAGCGATCTGCTCTTTGCCTTTTACTTTCTGGCTCATATCCTTAAGTGCCTCAACAGCTTTGTCTGTAGCCCTCTTCATACCACGACGAAGCACGATTGGGTTTGCTCCTGCCTCAAGGTTCTTCATTCCTTCCTGAACCATTGCCTGTGTAAGAACTGTAGCTGTTGTTGTTCCGTCTCCTGCTACATCATTTGTCTTTGTGGCAACTTCCTTGACAAGCTGTGCTCCCATGTTCTCGAAAGCATCCTCAAGCTCAATCTCTTTTGCGATTGTAACACCATCGTTTGTGATGAGTGGTGCACCGTATGATTTGTCAAGTACTACGTTTCTTCCTTTTGGTCCAAGTGTTACTCTGACTGTATTTGCTAATTTATCTACTCCAGCTCCAAGTGCTGCTCTGGCTTCTGAGCCATATTTAATTTCCTTTGCCATGATTTATACGACCTTTCTATTTATTTATATATTTGATATTTAATTCCAAAATGTAAGCAGCTATGACCGGATATGTAAAACGTACCGGATCTTTAGCTTCTATCCGTAAATTAATCTTACTCTACTACTGCAAGAATATCATTCTGTCTAACGATGATGTACTCTTCTCCGTCAAGCTTAACCTCTGTGCCTGCGTATTTAGAATAAATAACCTTCTGTCCGACTGTTACCTGCATCTTAACTTCCTTGCCGTCAACCATTCCGCCAGGTCCTACTGCGATAACCTCAGCCTCCTGTGGCTTCTCCTGTGCTGAACTTGTAAGGATGATTCCCGATTTTGTTGTTTCCTCTGCTTCTAACTGCTTTAATACTACTCTGTCTGATAATGGAACTAATTTCATTGTATTGCCTCCTTTTATCTCTGTTAGCACTCATTTCTTTCGAGTGCTAATTTCTTTCTGTAAATAAAATATCACTATTGCATTTCAATGTCAACAGTGATATTTCATTTTAATATTTATTTTACATTTTCTATATCAATCCGTAATGCTTTAACGCATTTTTCACTCCATCATCTGAAATATCCGATGTGACATATTCCGCAATTTCTTTAGCCGGTGGCATTGAGTTGCCCATCGCGATTCCATGTCCTACACTCTCAAGCATTTCAAGGTCATTTACACTGTCGCCTATCGCATAGGTTTCATCAAGCGGGATATCCAGATGATTGCACAGCCATTTGATGCCGGTTGCCTTTGAGGTTCCCTTCGGCACGAACTCCACTACATTTTCCACATGCTCAAGTATCAGAAAATCATCGGCAAACTCGGTCTTCACACGTTCATAATCAGTACCATCTATCACGTCAGCGGAGAATTTATTAATTCTTATCTCGCCGTTATATCCTCTTATTATATGTGCATGCTCACCAAGTGACTCAAAAAGGTAATCCACATACGGATCATCCTCAAATCCCTCGTCATCTATCCAGTAGTCTGTGGAGCCCTCAAGCACTACAGGCATTTTACACTCAGAAAGCACCCTTATGACCTTTTGTACCATATCTGCGCTCAGGTTATTTTCGTATATTACTTTGCCATCCATTTCAATATAGTTGCCACATGCCGCAATTATTCCATCAAAACCCATATTTAAAAGCTTCTCTGACCTCACACTGGCTCTGGCACGTCCTGTACATATAAATGCCAGATGTCCGTTTGCCTTGAGGGTTGCCACAGCCTCTATTGTGCTTTCAGGAATTACCATGTCATCGTCCCATATTGTTCCGTCTATGTCAAAAAATACTGTTTTACTCATTTGCTGCTCCTAATATTATTATTATCATGTCAAACACTGCTATCTTAACATCTTATATGTCAAATTTCAATCAGTTTATCTACAGTACCAACACCTTTAGAAAGCAGTAATTTTGTATGTCAAAAATCCCGGTGCAATGCACCGGGATTTTGATATAAAATGTATGAAATAAAATTTATTAAGGAGAATTGCTATAATAATTTGTTACTGTACTGAGAGATATGAATATCCCATGAGACTCTCATCAACCTCTCTGGCAGCCTCACGTCCCTCTCTGATAGCCCATACTACAAGGGACTGTCCACGGTGGTTATCACCTGCCACGTATACGTTTTTTACGTTTGTAGCGTAATGTCCCTCCTGTGTACTTACGTTTGTTCTGGCATTGAGCTCTACACCAAATGCCTTTGCCACATAGCTTTCTGTTCCAAGGAAACCTGCTGCTATAAGCACAAGCTCTGCCGGAAGCTTTTTCTCTGATCCCTCTACCGGAACCATCATGAATCTGCCTGTCTTCTCGTCCTTTTTACTCTCAAGACTTACAATTGTAAGCTCCTTTAGGTTGCCGTTTTTGTCCTTGTGGAACTCTTTTACGGTTGTCTTATAGATACGTGGGTCATGTCCGAATACTGCAATGGCTTCCTCCTGGCCGTAGTCTGTCTTTAAGACCTTTGGCCACTCTGGCCACGGATTGTTTGCTGCACGCTCTGTAGGCGGACAAGGCATCATCTCAAGCTGTGTGACTGATTTGGCGCCCTGACGGATTGCAGTTCCGACACAGTCGTTTCCTGTGTCACCGCCACCGATAATGACTACATTTTTGCCCTTTGCAGATACAAACTTGCCATCTGTCAGGTTAGAGTTCAAAAGACTCTTTGTATTCTGGGTAAGGTAATCAACAGCAAAGTAAATACCCTTTGCATCTCTTCCGTCTGCTTTTATGTCTCTTGGATTTTTGGCACCACAGCAAAGGATTACCCTGTCATACTTCTTGTAAAGCTCTGCCGGCTTTATATCCTTTCCGACATCACAGCCTGTGACAAAATGAATGCCCTCTTCCTTCATTATATTAACTTTTCTGTCAACAATGCTCTTATCAAGCTTCATATTTGGAATACCATACATGAGCAGTCCGCCAACGCGGTCCTCTCTCTCATATACTGTAACCTCATGGCCTCTCTGGTTAAGCTGGTCTGCTGCCGCAAGTCCTGAAGGGCCCGAACCAATGATTGCCACCTTCTTGCCGGTTCTGACCTTTGGTGGCTTTGGAGCTGCATATCCGTTTGCATATGCAGTCTCTATTACACCATGCTCATTGTCCCTGACTGACACCGGACTACCCCAGTGTCCGCATGTACATGCCTTCTCGCACAGTGCCGGGCAGACTCTTGATGTAAACTCAGGGAAATTATTGGTCTTGTGCAGACGATTATATGCCTGCTCCCAGTTGCCGGTATATACAAGGTCGTTCCACTCCGGAACCAGGTTGTGCAGAGGACAGCCTGATGTCATGCCTGCTATTGTCATTCCCGACTGGCAGAAAGGAACTCCGCAGTCCATACAACGGGCAGCCTGTTTCTGTTGATTTTCTTTTGAAAGGAACACATGGAACTCGTTAAAGTTCTTAATACGCTCCTTTGGCTCTACAGACGCTGCTTCGCATCTGTCATATTCCATAAATCCTGTTGGTTTTCCCATTATCTGCGTCCTCCTTAGCCTCTTGTGCTGGCATAAAATGCCTCAATCTGTGCCTGCTCTGCGTTAAGACCCTTTTCTTCCATCTGTACAATAGCCATCTGCATACGGTTGTAATCGTAAGGAATAACCTTCTTGAACTTAGGAAGATACTCACTGAAATGATCAAGGATTTCCTTACCCTTTTCTGAGTTTGTAAGTGTTACATGCTCTTTTATCATTTCCTTAAGCTCTAATACATCGTACTTGTTTGAGACCTCCTCAGTAAATACCATCTGCTTGTTGGTTCTCATGTAAAGGTCATTGTCCTCATCAAGCACATATGCTATTCCACCGCTCATACCTGCTGCAAAGTTTTTTCCGGTCTTTCCAAGGATAACTACGCGGCCACCTGTCATGTACTCACAGCCATGATCGCCGACACCCTCAACTACTGCTGTTGCACCGGAATTTCTTACGCAGAAACGCTCACCGGCAACACCGTTTATGAAGGCCTTACCGCTTGTAGCTCCGTAAAGTGCTACGTTTCCGATGATGATATTATCATCCTTCTCAAACTTGACTCCTGCAGGTGGATATACGATGAGCTTTCCACCTGAAAGACCCTTTCCGAAGTAATCATTTGAATCTCCGACAAGCTCAAGTGTAAGTCCCTTAGGGATAAATGCTCCAAAGCTCTGTCCGCCTGCACCGTTACACTTGATAACAAATGTATCTTCATCCAGCGTATCGTCATATTTCTTTGTAATCTCAGAACCAAATATTGTTCCGAGAGATCTGTTTGTATTTGTTACCTCAATCTCAATCGCGCGCTTTTGTCCGCTCTCAAGTGCGCTCTTAAGCTGTGTCATGATCTCAGTCATATCCTTTGTCTTTGAAAGCTCAAAGTCATATACCTGCTTAGGATCGAAGATAACACTCTGCTTTTTGCCGTCAAACGGATTATTAAGTATGCAGTCAAGGTCAATCTTTGACTGTCTCTCACTTAGATTATCACGCTTCTTTAAGAGATCTCCACGTCCAACGAGCTCATCCACTGTCTTTACGCCAAGCTTTGCCATATACTCACGAAGCTCTTCAGCGATGAAACGCATGAAGTTCTCAACGTACTCCGGCTTTCCTGCAAAGCGCTTACGAAGCTCAGGGTTTTGTGTAGCAATTCCTGCCGGACATGTATCTAAGTTACATACTCTCATCATTACGCAGCCCATTGTTACAAGCGGAGCTGTCGCAAAACCGAATTCCTCGGCTCCAAGACACGCTGCTATTGCCACATCACGGCCACTCATCAGCTTACCGTCTGTCTCAATTCTTACTTTATTTCTAAGACCATTCATAAGAAGAGTCTGGTGTGTCTCTGCAAGTCCAAGCTCCCATGGAAGTCCCGCATTGTGGATTGAGCTGCTAGGTGCGGCTCCTGTTCCTCCGTCGTAGCCTGAGATAAGCACTACCTGTGCTCCGGCCTTTGCAACGCCTGCCGCAACAGTTCCTACACCGGCCTCAGAAACGAGCTTGACTGAGATTCTTGCATCTCTGTTTGCATTCTTTAAGTCGAATATAAGCTGCTCCAAATCCTCGATAGAATAAATATCGTGGTGTGGTGGTGGAGAGATGAGTGCAACACCCGGTGTTGAAAGTCTTGTCTTTGCAATCCAAGGATAAACCTTCTTTCCAGGTAAGTGTCCGCCCTCACCCGGCTTAGCACCCTGTGCCATCTTAATCTGAATCTCCTGTGCGCTTGTTAAGTATCTGCTTGTGACACCAAAACGTCCTGAAGCAACCTGCTTGATTGCTGAACAGCGGTTCTTTCCGTCTTTGCCAATTGTGAGACGATCCTTGTCCTCTCCACCTTCGCCGGTATTTGATTTTCCGTGCAGATGGTTCATGGCAATTGCAAGTGTCTCATGTGCTTCCTTTGAAATAGATCCGTATGACATAGCACCTGTCTTGAAACGTGTCACAATAGAGTCAACGCTCTCAACCTCCTCGAGCTTGACACCCTTCTTAGGATAGTTGAAATCCATAAGTCCACGGATGTTTGTATTTTTCTCTTCCTCGTCCACAAGTGCTGTGTACTGCTTGAACAGATTGTAGTCACCGCGCTGTGTCGACTGCTGGAGAAGATGGATTGTAGCCGGATTGTACAGATGGTCATCAGCTCCGCTTCTCATCTTGTGTCTGCCCTTGCTGTCAAGTGTAACATCTGTCTCAAGTCCGAGCGGATCGTAGGCCGCAGAGTGAAGCTCATTCACATCGTTCTCGATATCCTGTAATGTAATTCCACCGATACGGCTTACTGTATTTGTGAAATACTTGTCAATAACACTCTTGTCAATACCGATTGCCTCAAAAATCTTTGAGCCCTGATATGACTGGATGGTTGAAATACCCATCTTTGCTGCAATTTTTACGATACCTGTGATGATTGCATGGTTGTAATCATCGATTGCTGCATAATAATCCTTGTCAAGCATATGCTCGTCAACAAGCTGCTTAACTGTATCCTGTGCCAGATAAGGGTTGATTGCACTTGCACCAAAGCCAAGCAGTGTAGCAAAATGATGAACCTCTCTTGGCTCTCCTGACTCAAGAATGAGCGAAAGCGATGTTCTCTTTTTTGTCTTTACAAGATACTGCTGCAATGCAGCAACTGCAAGCAGTGAAGGAATTGCAACGTGGTTCTCATCAACACCCCTGTCTGAGAGGATAATAATGTTGGCTCCGTCCCTGTATGCACGGTCAGCCTCTATATAAAGTCTGTCTACAGCTTTCTCAAGACTTGTGTTCTTGTAATATATAATAGGTAAAACCTCTACCTTAAAGCCATCGGCCTTTAAATTCTTAATCTTCATAAGGTCGGTGTTTGTAAGGATTGGATTGTTAATCTTAAGTACACGGCAGTTTTCCGGCTTCTCCTCAAGCACGTTTCCGGCCTCACCGATATAGAGTGTGGTTGATGTTACAACCTCCTCACGGATTGAATCGATAGGTGGGTTTGTTACCTGTGCGAAGCGCTGCTTAAAGTAGTTGAATAATGGCTCCCTGTTACCGGATAAAGCTGCAAGCGGTGTATCAGTACCCATGGCTGCTGTGCCCTCAACACCATTTTTAGCCATCGGAAGGATTGAATCCTTGAGCGACTCATATGTGTAACCGAAGGCTCTCTGCATTCTCTGGCGCTCTTCCTTTGTATACTCAGGTACTCTCTGGTTAGGAATCTTTAAATCCTTAAGATTTACCATGTATCTGTCAATCCACTCACCATAAGGCTGCTTGTCTGCATATCTCTCCTTGAGTTCATCATCATCTATGATTTTTCCTGCGACAGTATCCACAAGGAGCATCTTTCCCGGACGGAGACGATCTTTTTTCACTATCTTTGTAGGATCAATCTCAAGCACTCCGACCTCAGATGAAAGGATAAGATAATCATCATCTGTCACATAGTAACGTGATGGACGAAGTCCGTTTCTGTCAAGCACTGCTCCGACTAAATCACCATCTGAGAATACGATTGAAGCCGGACCATCCCATGGCTCCATCATTGTAGCGTAATACTGGTAGAAATCCTTCTTCTTCTGAGTCATAATTGAATTGTTTGCCCATGGCTCAGGAATCATTATCATAACAGCAAGTGGAAGCTCCATACCACTCATTACCAAGAATTCAAGCGCATTATCAAGCATTGCTGAGTCAGATCCTGCCGCATTGATAACCGGTAAAACCTTCTGGAACTCTTTTTTAAGCTTTGGAGACTCCATGTTCTCCTCACGGGCTGACATCTTGTCAGAATTTCCAAGAATAGTGTTAATCTCACCATTGTGCACGATAAATCTGTTTGGATGAGATCTCTCCCAGCTTGGGTTTGTATTTGTAGAGAATCTTGAATGTACTGTAGCGATTGCTGACTCATAATCAGGATCCTGTAAATCCATGAAGAACTGTCTGAGCTGCTCTACAAGGAACATTCCCTTATATACGATTGTTCTGCTTGAGAATGAAACCACATATGTATTATCGTTTGACTGCTCGAAAACACGTCTTGCAACATACAGCTTTCTGTCAAACTCAAGTCCTTTCTCAACATCCTCAGGTCTTTTTACAAAGCACTGCATGATGCATGGCATACAGTCTCTGGCTTTTTTAGAAAGCTTATCAGGCTCTGTAGGCACTTCTCTCCATCCGAGAAATTCAAGACCTTCCTTCTCCACGATAACCTCAAGCATCTTCTTTGCCTGAATAGTCTTGAACTCATCATTAGGAAAGAAAAACATTCCCACACCGTAATCTCTTTCGTCTCCAAGATCTATTCCAAGTGGCTTTGTAACCTTCTTAAAAAACTTATGAGAAATCTGAAGCAGGATGCCGACACCGTCTCCCGTCTTACCATCAGCGTCTTTTCCGGCTCTGTGCTTTAAGTTCTCAACAATCTTTAAAGCATTCTCGACTGTCTCATGTGTTTTGATACCTTTGATATTTACTACTGCACCAATTCCACAGTTATCATGCTCATAGCGTGGATCATATAATCCCTTAGCTGTGGCTGTGCTTTCATTCCATTGTTTACTCATAGGTTCTTCCTTTCCTAGTGTAAATTTGTTAACGGATAACTTATTAAGAAGTGAATCATTTCCTGTTTATGATTTTACAACTATGAAAGCTCAATGTAAATAGTTTTTTTCTTGATATTGCCTGATTATTTGACAACTTAATATTATAAAGTTATTTTTCTGACTATATTTGCATTTTAAGCTTGTCAAAAAGGATATACGCACAATTCGATGTTTAAAATCCCAAAACTTTTTTCAATAAAGCAAGGCATAAAACGCTGTTTTAGTAAATTGTGTCTGAATTGTGTGTGCTTTTTTCATTCGTCTGTAGGAACAATAGCGGACAGAGTACCACCGGACTCACTTAGGACTACACTGCAAAGAGGCTGTAAGAATTATATCCATACTATATCTCGGTATGACGCAGCCGGCTTTACGCGCCATCCGTGGCGCGGAACCGCCTCGCGCTGGCTTCCATGCCAGCACGCTGCTGTGTATTGATATAATTCCAACAGCCTCTAAGCAGCTTCGTACAAGTTCTTCCGGTGGTACTCTGCCCGCCATTGCTCTCTCACATTTTGGAAATATTACAGACATCTGTCTGCTCTCAAATCATATTATTTCTCATATAAAAATTCTTCAGGAAGTATCACTCCGAAATCTTTTGCAAGGTGACGGAACTCGTCAGGTGTGATCGTCTGACGCTTCTCATGCTGCATTGAAAGAGTCTTTACAAGTATCTCTGCTGACTTTTCTGCTGTATGCATGAGTCCGAAAGTAAGGTCAAAATCCTTGCCTGCCGCAAACATTCCGTGATGTGCCCAGATTGCAAGATCATATTTTTTCATAAGCTCGCTTGTTGCAACAGCTATTTCCTTTCCCCCCGGAACCATCCATGGCACTACGCCTACTCCATCAGGGAACACAACCGGACACTCTGTAGCCATCTCCCACAGTTCTCTTGTGAATACCTTATCCTTGAGCGGTAACACAAAAGTAAGTGCTATGATATTTGTTGTGTGGGCATGGTATACCACACGATAGTCAGGATCTTTTAATTTCTTTACCTCGAGATTCATAAGGTGGCTTGGAAGCTCACTTGTTGGTCTGCCTCCATTTACAAGTCCCCATACGATACGGTAGTTTTCTCCCTTATCATCAAGCTCAATCATGCATATGGAATCCTCTGGTTTTAATATTACATTTCGGAAATATTTACCACTTCCGGTAACAAGGAAATATTCTCCTGCGAGATTTGGGACTGTTGTTCCGATCGACTGCCATTCCTTTGCATCGAAATTCTCTTTTACTGACTCAACTTCCTCCGGTTTAACACGGTAAGAAAGGTTTCCACCATTTCTCTCATGCCAGCCATGCTCCCATCCGTCATTTGCCATACGGATAAATCCTTTTACAAATTCTGCGTCTAAAAATTTCATGATATTTTCCTCTTTTCTTTATTTTAAAGCTAAATTTTCCAATAAATACCTTATATGCTGCGCATTATGCTTTCATCAATACAAGTACGATTACCTGCATACTATGTCCACAGGTACATCAAGTATCTTTGCGACCTTTAATATCGTGTCTATATATCTGCCTACAGCCGCTGCCATGTGATGAGTCGGTCCTGCCTCGCTCCATCTGTTACAGAACGCTCTTGCTCCGATTGAGAAGCGTGTTCTCATATTTGTATCTCCAAAGGTAAATATAGGTCCGTCCTCATTTACTCCTTCTGCGACAACAAACTTGAAATTTCCATCCTTATCCTGCGTGATACCAAGATATGTTACATCGCCTGCCGGTGGATAAAACTGTGTGAGATATCCGCCACCTGTCTTTCCATGGAACACATCAACGATTTTCATAGTAGGTTTCTTTGCCTGTGATATGTCGGCATCTCCCGATCCGGAATGTCCGATGATACAGATATCCTCATTAAAATCAATGGAATACATCTCTGCAAGCTGTCCTGTTCCTGCAATCGTTTTTAAGATACTCATAGCCATTGCAACTTTGATATCGCCCTCAACTGCACAGGCTGTTCCCTGCTTTATGAGCATCGAGAATGCCGGAATAAGCATACTGTCAAGTTTTCCTGCTATTCCCTGTGCAAAACCGTCATAGTGTGATGCAACCATTCCGAGTTCTTCGTTTTTTACCCACTCTTCAAAAGCTACAACATATCTTGCCATATCCCAGACTGTCTCAACAGTAGCTGCTTTTCCGTCTTTTCCCGGTGCAATGTCAAATGTATCGAGAATATCCTCTGCCTTTTCCCTGATAGCAGCCTCATCTGTGATGTGCCCCGCTATATCCCACATTTTTTCCCAGTCAAACTGCTTCGTGTAAAGTCCAATGCGGTTATACAGATTTGTCTCGTCAATATACAGATCCATCATTCCCGGATACGGACGTCCGATCTGCGCTATGTTTGTGTAGCGGAAACGTCTGCGCACCTGTGCCGCCCTGCACCACTGGTCAAGCTCTTTTGCCACATAATCATCACCGCCCTCAACAACACCTGTTATAACTGCATGTCTTTTTCCGGCTCTTTCAAGATCCGCAACCATCTCTCCCACAGCACCGCAGGCATACAGCTCACCGAGCCATTTTGGTGTGTCGGTATTGGCATAATCCGGTGCCTTCAGCTTCTGCACATTCACAAGCACTACCGGCACATTAAGATCGCGGATCGCAGGAAGCATATTGTAGCTGGTTGCATATGTAAGAAGCTGTAAGATTACAAGATCTACATCTGCCGCCCTGAATTTGTCCCCCGCTTTCATTGATAATTCCTTTGTTGTGACGATACCTCCGTCTACTATCTCCACTGTGTCCGGTATGGTCTTTTTGAAAGCCTCGTACTGTGCTTTAAATTCCGGCACAAGTGACGGAAACTGTGGCAGATATGCCCCGAGTGCTATAGAAAACACTCCAACCTTTGCTTTTGTCTCAACTAACATCTGTTTCTCCTTTTATCTATATTAATTTTATCTATATTAATAGTTATAATTTATTAATCCGGGGTATATTGTTTTATCTCAAAAGAGTTAAAAATAGATTTTCTTGCCTCTTTTAAATCAGACAGTTCGCCTGCCGCGATCATCTGTGATGCAATATTTCCCACGGCAGTTGCCTCTGTAGGTCCTGCGTATATCGTCTTTTTCGTTGCCTTTGCAGTCAGCTCATTTAAATACTTCGCATTGGCACCACCGCCTACGATATGTATACAGTCAAACTTTGTTTCCGTTATCGCTTCTAGCTCTTCTATAGTCTTTGCATAGCACTGCGCAAGACTTTTGTATATGACTGCCGCGATCTCAGCAGTGGTCTGTGGTACCTGCTGTGCGCTTTCCATACAGGCTTTTTTTACTTCCTTTGTCATGCTCTCCGGTGCAAGAAATCTCTCATCGTTTGCATCGACCACAGATGAAATATCAGCCTTTGCCGCAAGGTCGCAGAGCTCACCGAATCCCATATCCGGTGCTATCTCTCTTTTTACCGACTGTATCATCCAGAGTCCCATTATGTTTTTCAGATAGCGGAATCTGTAATCATAACCGCCCTCATTTGTCAGATTTTTCTTCATGCTCATGGCACTGCACTTTGCTTCTTTAAGCTCTGTTCCCATGAGTGACCACGTTCCCGAACTTATATAAAGCGGCCTATCATCCTGTGTCGGAACTGCAAGCACCGCAGAAGCCGTATCATGTGTAGGCGGCAGTACAACCTTGCAGTTAAAGCCAACCTGCCCCTGTATATCCACTGTCAGCTCTCCGACCTCATATCCGGGCTTTTTTATCTCCTTAAATATTTCCTGCGGAAATCCCAGCTTTTCTATAAATTCCCTGTTCCAGTCCTTTGTGATTGGATCTACAAGCTGTGTTGTGGTTGCATTTGTATACTCCTGAACCTTATTTCCGGTCAGTAAAAAATGAAAATAATCCGGTATCATAAGCATATCCCTGGCTTTTGCCACGATCTCAGGTGCTTTTACCTTTACTGCCATAAGCTGATATATCGTATTAAATATCTGCTTTTGTATACCTGTTTTCTGATACAGCTCATCTTCTGAAATATATCTGTAGACCTCCTGATCCATAGCCTGTGTCCTGACATCTCTGTACGCGTATGCGTCACCTAATACCTTGTCGTTTTCATCAAGCAGCACATAGTCTACAGCCCATGTATCGATCCCCATGCTGTAAGGTATCTTTCCAAGCTGTGCACACCTTTTCATGCCCTCTTTTATCTCATCTGATAATCGTCTGATATCCCACACTTTATGACCGTTTTTCTCTGTCATTCCGTTTGAAAATCTGTAGATTTCTTCAAGTACCATCTTGTGATCTTCCAGATGGCAGAGCATGTGCCGTCCGCTTGAAGCCCCAATATCTACCGCCAGATAGTATTTATTGTCCATCCTTTTTATCTCCTTCTCTTAAAATCATGATATCTCGTCTGTGAATTTAAGATAACAAAAATAAGGACGGTTTTTTAGGCTCTGATTAGACCAAAAAACTGTCCTTATTTTCTTATATATTATTATTACTCAATTTTTTCTTCTTTGCTTTTTTCTCCTGATACATCTGCTTGTCGGCTGCTTCTATCAGTCCGTTAAGATTTTCGATTTCTGCCGCATCATGCACAGAGCATCCAAAGCTGGCTGATAATGTGTATCTGCGGTCAGGAGCTTCATTTGCCTCCGCTATCATGGCTTTGATCCGGCTTACTATCGCTCTCATCCTGTCACCATTCTCACAGCTTCCGAATACTACAAATTCATCTCCTCCGTACCTCATTATGAGGCAGTCCTTCGGAACAGCTCTTTTTAACACATCCGCTATCTCTGCAATAAACGCATCCCCTACCTCATGTCCCTGATTATCGTTTACGCTCTTTAATCCGTCAATATCAAGAAAGATCATAAATGCCATACTGTCTGTGCTTTTTATATCTTTTACCAGTTCCTCCGCGCAAAAGAAAAAACCACTTCTGTTAAGCACCTGCGTCAGCATATCATACTTCCACATACGGCTTATTTTTTCATTCATTCTGTTTATCCATTTCCATTTACGGATATTTTCAAGTGCCATTGCGATATTTACAGTCCACAGATATGAAAGTTCACTTTTAAGCGCAAATGTACTTCCATCTGATATACAATAGCCATAACATATTTTCTGGTAGTATATCGGTGTGACTACATAAAACGTCTGCCTGTCCGTATTTCTTACAGCCTCCGGCAATATATCCCTTGTGGGAAATTCATTATAACTGCTAAACTCTTCATTATGATATGCAATAGGAATGTTTATGTTTTGTGTGTAGCTTTCACATTTTAAAGTATCGCCCTCAAACAGTTTCTTTCTGTCACACAGACACAGATAAAAACTTTTCATATCTGATTTTATAACATATTTTTTCAGCCTGCCGCAAAGCTCGTCTATACTCTCAAGTCCGGTAAGATCAAGCTGCATGCTTTTTAGCGTATCAAGAGCCTCTTCATATATTAAGCATTTATTCTGATAGTCTATCCTAAGATCAGTAAGCTTCATCTCACTTTGCTCATTGCAGCCGCAGCTCTCCCTGTATAAGACCTGCGTTTCCTGCTCTATCTCACACTCATCTTCATTTGCCAAAAGCAGATCTACTGCTGTTTCTCCGATTTTCTGTTGTCTCCTATCTACAGTTGTAAGTGATGGCACACAAAATTCCGACAATTCATCGTTGTCAAATCCTGTGATCACGATATCTTCAGGCACTCTGTACCCGTACTGCCTGAGCCGTTCTGTACCGCCTATTGCCATTGCATCATTTGCAAATACTATCGCCTGTGGCATATTTGTCTTTGCAAAAAATTCCACAGCTTTCCTGCCGCTCTCGCGGTTGTAATTTCCATAATAAATCTGATCATCACAAACAGGAATGCCATGTTCTGCCATAGCATCCCTATACGCACGATATCTGTCTGCGCCCTCTTTTCCCTCCAGAATTCCGCATACATAATTTATTTTTGTAAGATGATGTTCATTTATCAGATGCTCCACTATGCTTTTCTGACTTTTATAGTCCGATATTCCGACATAATGCATTCCATTTATCTTCTCATCAATGCTTACAGCAGGAACTTTACTTTTTATTATCCGATTTACCACGGATCTTGCTGCCGGTTCATACTTTATGGAATTTTTCATGCATATCACACCGTCAAAAGTCGAAAAATCAGGAAGATCCATTATCCTGAAAGCACCTATTTTGTTTTCTTCAAGTTCATCATAATTTACAAAGCATGTAAATATATAAACATCAATCCCCATTTCAGAGGCCCGCTTTAATACACCATCCACCACACGGCTCTGGTTATCAAAGCTGATCGCCCCTGCCAAAAATGCAATCCTTTTTCTCATCATCTACATCACCCTTTGATCATACATTAAATCTTCTGAAAACGCTTCATCTCTTCCATAAGCATATTTGAACAATTTACATTGTCTATAGCACGTTCATGTATGTTTGCTATTGAATTTGCAAGACTTGACACATTTTCAGTTGCAGTGCTTACTCCCTGTGCATTTTCTTCAACAACCGTTGATATATTTGTAATCCCTCCATTCATTTCTTCCATGACCTTGCGCAGTGAAGCAATATTTGTATTAAATGCTGCCATTACAGAATCCATATGCTCAGCCTTTTCATAATACATATCCGTGGCACCTTCAAATCCCACATAATCCCCCATGATCCTGTCCTGAACAAACTCCATAAAATCCTGCGCATTGTCCATAAGCTGATTAACGGCAGAGATCACGCCGACACTTATACCCTGGATATCACTTGCAGTATTTTTACTGTTCTCAGCCAACTGCCTGATTTCATCTGCTACAACCGCAAATCCCTTTCCAACCTCACCGGCACGGGCTGCTTCTATTGAGGCATTCAGAGCCAGTAAATTTGTCTGGCTTGCAATATCAAGAATATCATTTGTCAGATTATTGATACTTCCTATCTGTCTGCTCTGCTCGATCGATGTTGATAAAATTTCCTGCTTTGATCCGATGATATTCTGGATCTCCATTTTCTTCTTTTCTGTCTCTTCTTTTACTCCTATTGCAAGAGCCTTGATATCAGCCGCTATGGCTACACCTTCGTTGGTCTGATCACTCACACTGTTGATAGACTCAAGTATCTCATGAGTATTTTGTGTAAGACCTTCTATGGATGATGATATTTCTTCCATACTTGCCGTGATTTCTTCCATCATTGAAGCAATATAGTTTACATTATTGTCGGAACTGTTAACTTCCTTATTCATCAGCGCAAGTGCCTACTGCATTGTAGCAGACTGTCTGCTTATATTTGATATGATATTCTGTAATTGCATGATAAAGCTGTTAACACCATCAGACAATCTTCCTATTTCATCACTTGATCTTACGTTGATCCTCTGTGTCAGATTTCCTTCTTTCCTGTCTATCCCGTCTATAATGATATTTAACTGGCTGCAGGCTTCACTTGCAGGTCTGCTTATCGTCCTATACATGATAAAAATTACTGCCACTGCGATCAGAATGAAAACCGAAAATAAAACTTTTGTCATTAAGAGATTATATTTTACAGCCTGATTATACTGTTTAGACATATCAGATATTCCCTGTTCCAGTGCCGCTGTCAGGTTTTTCTCACTCTCTTCTCCCGTGCCTATTACAAGCTGCTGAAAATCAACTCCCAGTGCAACACTTGCCTGTGTGAAATCCCCTGCATCCACATATCCCTGTATCTGATCAAACTGTACTATAACCTCGGAAAGAAACTGCTCATATTCCTTGACAGCACTTTTTAAGTCTGCATTATCAACACTCTCAAGATAGCTGTCTATCTTTTTTTCGCTCTCAGTTATTGTACTTACTTCATCAGCCAGCGAACTTTCAAGCTGTGATCTTAAATCGGCATTATCATACAGACTTATGATGTTAAGATATTTCTGACCTCTTTCCATGCTTTTCTGTATAGTAAAGATCTCGGTCTGTATAGGTATATACTCATCCGTTATATCAAGCCCTGCCTGCTTTACCCTATTCTGCGTACTTATCGAAACCACAGTATTAATTCCAAAAATAGCGACAAAAACCAATATCATTAAAAATACTTTATTTCCGATTTTTTTCATAGCATTACCTCTACACTATTTCTCAAAAATATTTTCTAAGGAAATATGCCGGTGCACAGCTCCATGCATGACAATAGCTGTTTACGATAGTTCCACCGTACGGTGACTCATCAGGATTTTTCGGATTATACAGCTCCCAGAAGGTGTCTGCACCAAGTTTTGCCATACCGCCCCAATACTTCCTCATAACATCAAGTGCCTCATCCATTGCACCACATGATATAAGTGCCTCTATATAATAGTGATGCATATATGGTGTGACCATATCTATCGCATCCTCATATTCAGCCACATTATGTAATATCTTAAGTCCTTCCTCCTGAGAAACTGCTCCTCCCAATATGAGCCACACCTGACTTGCATATGAGATCTGTTTTGATTTTCCACTTAAGAACAAGCCTTTCTCTTCATTGTAAAAATGTCTTATGGCTGCACTCTTATACAATTCATATGTCTGTGAAATACAATCCGCATCACGTTCTTTTCCCAGTTCGTGCGCTATCGCAATAGCACTTTTCATTGCATAAAGCAAAACTCCCTGCGCTCCTGCCTGCTTATTAAGCTCCAGCGACCAGTCTAAAAAGCACCATCCCAGCTTATCACTGTCCTTTACAGTTCCATCAGAGTCTACCTGCTTCATTGCCAGTGAGATCTGTGTTTTTGCGGTATCCCACAGCTCTCGGAGAGCCTCGATATCTTTAGTCTGCTTATAATAATCCCACAAAGCCGCTACAAAGAGCAGTGAATAATCGAACATGCTCGTATCGTCCACCTCCGGCTTTGGCTCTAAAAACAGACACGCACCAACCTGTCCATTTGGCATCGGCAGTGCTGCAAACAGATACAGACATCCTTTTACCATATCATTCATCTGATATGTCTCATAGTTTGCAAGTGCCTGCAAACGCAGATCTCCCATCCATAATCTACGGTCTCTTTTCGGTCCGTCCTCAAAGACTTCCTGCATACAATCATGCAGTGTCGCGCATGCGATCCTGTCTATGTTTACCAGTTCTTCGTCCGTATTGTCATATGAAACAAGTCTGCTGCCATCTGCCGATGATACGGCAATGGCTTTTGCATCCTCAATTATCAGATCAAATTTTGAACTTATATCAAGCACTTCTATTCTTACATATCTGAATGAGTATCTTCTCGGCAGTGTATATTCTGCCGGTATCAGATCAAAATGCATCTGCTCCTGCTGCACCCATGCCGAGCATATCCAGCCATTATAGTCCTCCACTTTTTCTTCAAACTCTTTATGATTTTCTGCAAAAGATATTTTAAGCCACACAGGCGCATCAGGATGGGAATTTTTATATCCAAATTTAATTTTTAATCGTCCTACAAGATGTTTTCCAAAATCTATTTCCACATGATTCCCCTTTTTAAGAGGTGTAGAATATTTCTGATCCTCTGACGGACAGACAAATGTTTCTTTTACTTTTGGCAAAAGGCTTAAAGCCTTATCAAATAATCTGTTTTCTTTTTCCATAACCTGTTTCTCTCTTATTCTTAAAACTTACCATTTCAAATATTCTTTTCCGCAGAACGGATCAACCGGAGTTTTTCCTTCAAACCTGCTTCTTCCCATGATCTTTTCAACAACAGCATCTATCACATATTCACTGTTTGAATATCCATTTATGTAGGTTTTTATCATAGGTACATCTATAAGATGATACGGATTTGCAAGACTTATAAATATGACCGGTCTTTCTGCGGTAAACCAAGGGACATTGTTGCCATTTCCCCAGAATGTATACCATGAAAGCCTGTTTGTTACTTTATTTGATGCATTCTCCACATTTCCGATATAGATAACGAGATCATAACTACTCTTAAATGTCTCTACATCAAATTTTGCTGTTTCAAAGTTTTCTTTCTCATACACAGTAACATCAAAGCCCTCTATAACCAGTCTGCTTCTAAAACTCTCCAGTACTCTTTCATTCGATGGGAAATCTCCCATGATCTCAAGCAGTACTTTTTTTGTTTTGCGAGGGCTGACCGGAAGTATATGCTCTGTGTCTTTTACAAGTGTAACTGCCTTATTGGCACTGTTCTTTGCCCAGGTAACATGCTCATCTGATTTTAATGCTTCAAGTGCTTTTTTATCCGGCACGATATCAGACTTTGCTTTTTTATGTAATCCAAGAGATGCCTTAGTAGCTAAAATCCTCGTGACAGCCTCATCCAGACGCTGTTCTGAGAGAATTCCCTGCTTGTAACCATTTAACATATAATGATAATCCTCATCCAGATCCTTGTTAAACAGAAACATATCACAGCCTGATTCTATCGCATATGGAACAGCTTTCTCTCTTTCCATTGCACAGCTAAATCCAACCATACAGGTTGAGTCAGTAACTATAAGTCCGTTAAATCCAAGCTTTTTACGAAGTAAGCCTTTTAACAGCTCCGGTGATAACGTAGCCGGAATCAGCCTGTCGCCAAAATCCGGATTATACTGCTTCTGATATGCCAGTTGTGCGATATGACCTACCATCACTGTCTGCGCACCTGCTTCTATCAGTCCTCCATATATTTTTCCGTATGTCTCATCCCACTCTTCACATGATAAATTATTGACGCTCGTAAGTATGTGCTGATCCACCTCATCACAGCCATCGCCCGGAAAATGCTTTATTGCAACAAGTACATTTTCCTCTTTCGCAGCTTTCATATAATTCAGTCCGCAATTTAACACCCTTTGCGGATCATCGCCATAGGTTCTTACGTTTGTGATAGGATTTCTCCAGTTCCTGTCTATGTCAACGACCGGAGCAAATGCCCAGTTACAGCCTACTGCCGCACCCTCGCTGCAGCTTACCTTACCGAGTCTGTATGCGTCCTCCACGTCTCCTGTGGCAGCTACCTGCATCTGCTTTCCGTACTGTGTTCCGTCTGTCGCTATTCCACAGCCTCCGTCCTCAAGATTTGCACCTATCAGAAGAGGTATCTTACTGTGTTCCTGCAAATATCTGTGTGTCTGCTGCATTTCTGTAGACTCTCCACATCTGTACATGATTCCACCAATATGATGTGAAAGCATTACATTCTGCAAATAGTCAGGATCACCGGAATATCCTATCGGTACAAACAATTGACCTATTTTTTCCTCTACAGTCATTGCTGACTTTGTATTCTCCACCCATTCAATATCCTCTTTTGACAGTGAGAATGGTTTCTTTGTTAAATTAATCATCATGTTTCCTCCCGATTTTTATTTGTGCTTTCTTATAAAAAGACTTACCAGCAAATGCTCATTACTGAGGTAAATTAAAAATACCACCAGAAGAACCGCATTGATTATTGCCTGCATTGAAGCATTTACTTCATTTGAAAATACTGCAAATGTCGAATTGAGCATTGACATACATAATGCAGCCAGAAGGAAACCGATTTTCTCATTTGCAAAACAACTGATGTATGATCCTATAAACATTGGTAAAAATGCTGTAAACATAATGCTGATAGATCCAAAGTTAAGCTGACCTCCGTTGATCGTAGTATTTCTTGCAGCATTTAAGAAACCGACTATTCCCATAAGTCCTCCGCATATCACGTAGCAGCCTATAGCATTTAGAATTTCTTTGATACCTGTGTTGACCGAAACCTTCTGTCCGTTTTTAAGTGCATTGTAGTCGTATCCGAATTTTGTATAATCAAATATTCCTATTGATAAAACAAGTACTATCGCTATTATGATAGCTGCATATATCCAGTTTCCCGTAAATGCTGTCATAGATGCATTCTGTACTTCTTTCATAACATAGCGTCCCTCTGTTATTGTAAAAAGAACACCTTCATATATCAGTGTCACACCAAGTGATGTAATGATCGGAGGCAGGTGCAATGCTACATACAAAAGACCTGAGATCAGTCCGAGCAGCATACCAAATACCACGGTAAGTACGAACATCATAAGCGCACTGTAATTTCCGCCACCTAAGACCGAATATGTAATTTTAGCTCCTAAAACCGAAGAAAGTATGGACATTGATCCTAATGAGAAATCAAATCGTCCGCTGTTTAAGTTAATAGACAATGCTATAGTTGTTATCATAACTATCGCTACGTATACTATAAAATTATCAAAACTTGTGATATTAGCTATCATTGTTCTTCCTTTGCTTAGGCATATGCCCTGAAGCAGAATTGCTACTATAAGCGGTATCGCTATTGCCCCAAAGAAATTTTTTATAGAATGTTTTTTATTCATGATATTTTCTCCTCTCATTTTTAGGTATGCTTTTAAATACCCTCTCCAAATAAATGACAATATCTGTCATTCATTTGGAGAGGACGCGGCTCGTTTAAGCCGCGACCGGTAATGAAAAATAAGTTTATTTAGACTCTACAAGTTTAGTAATGTCGTCACAGGTAACAGAGTCCCCAATGATCTTGTCTAATGTTTCTTTATTGTAAATTGGATTGTCTCCATTATCTGTCTTATAGAACTCATCAAATGTTGCCTCATCTGTTGCAACCTGATAATTCTGGCTGATAGATACAGCATTTCCATCTGCATCACGTACAATATTTCCGTTTATTGCATTCATGATAAGTGCGAAAGCAGGTCCTACTGAAGATGAATACTTACCTGCAAGGTATACGAGTTTTCCACTTGTTATTGCCTCACCATTGCTCTTTGTAAATGAATCAATATCAGAAAACTCAATTCCAGCGGCATTTAACTGCTGTGTGAAGAATGTAGTTGCCATTCCTACAGAGATAAATGCGTCAGGAGCAGCCTGAATTGCTGCATTGATCTCATCAGTTGTTGTATCACCATATCCCTGCAGATAAGCTACCATCTCGATATCTCCTGACACCTTAGAAGGATCAACGCCCTGGTCTGCAAAGATCTTGCCTACTACCTCAGCCTCATCAGTCGAACCGTCATAAGAAAGTCCAAGTCCTGAAAGTACACCTGCAACACGGTAAACATGCATTGGATTTGGAATAAATGCACCATACATTGCTACTGTCTTAATACCCTTGTCAGCAAAGAATTTTCCCATATCAACGCCTGCCTGGTATTCAGTTTCCATGCTTGGTCCAACCTGTCCCAAGAAATACTCATTGCCCTTATACTGCTCATACTGGTCATCATCAAGCATTCCTGCTGCTACAGCATAATAAATCTGGTTTGACTCACATGTTTCGATCTGTAATGCACGGTCATTGCTTGAGAAAGAGATAACACCCTGATATCCCTGTGATGCAAATTTTTCTATTGCTGATTTCTCGCTTGCAGCATCTGTAAGCTCATCTGTATATGTAAATGTCACACCATACTGATCTGCGATATAATCCTCATAATAAGCTCTGAAGCCAAGAGCCTCCTCGCCACTTACATCCTGAACCAGTACTCCGATCTTGACATCGCTTTGCTTTTTACTTTCCTTTGCAGATGTGTCCCCCGCTGCATTTCCACTGTTTCCGCATCCTGCCAGTGTAGACAGTGACATTGCGGCTACAAGTCCAAGACCTGCCAGTTTCTTCATTTTAAGTTTCATATTGTTCTTCCTCCCTATTCTTAATGAATATATCTTTAACACACTGTGTGTTAAATTCTACCTTGGTAACATCTGCGAACGATAATTTACACTCGCAACATAAACGACTATCAGGAAAAATACCGCACTTATGATCTGTGTGATTCCATATCCCGATGTTGAGTCAATAAGCAGATCCAAAATATTATTCAGTATGATATATGAAAAGCCTCCTACTACAGCCGCATATATCTTTGATCTGGCACCTCCTGATATAGGCATACCACCAAATACGATGGCAACCATGATATTCATTCCAATGTCTCCTGCTGTTGTCGTAGTAACAGATGGTGTATACACAAGAGTCATAAATGCTCCGATTCCTACACCTATTCCTGCGATCAGAAATCCAAGTATCGCATATTTATTGTATTTAATACCAGAAAGCTCCGAGCAGACCGGATTACCACCTACAAATTTTTCTCTTCTTCCAAACTTTGTATAATTAAATATGAAAATACATACAGCTACCCATATTACCAGAACAATAATTTTAAACACCGATGTATCCATTGGTTTTACTACCGCACTTGGAATACTTATTCCACCAACAGCACCACCCTTTGTAGTGATTATCTGTGAAGCTATAGCTGACAGCACGGACATCATCGCTACAGTTGTGACAAACACCGGAATGTGAAACAGTGACGCAAGCACTGAATTTAAAAGTGAACATCCAATTCCTGAAAGCAGGATAACAAGCATCATCACTCCAAGGTTTTCTGTTTTGTTATAAGAGACTACTCCAAGAGTTGCTGCAAAAAGAGTCGCTGCTCCAAGGCTGATATCAAATGATCCCAACGTATAGATAAAAATCGCTCCTGTTGCAACTATGGATAGCACTATTCCTTCATTAAAAATGATCTTTATGTACATATCCAACCGATAACCTTTACTGCTTACAATCCCACAAAATATCGCAAACAGTGCAATAAGTGCCACAAACGGTAATGCACTTATCACTATTTTTTTATTCTTAGTCATTGCATTTGCCTCCTAAATCATATATTCGATAATCTGTGAGTCTGAAAGCTCCTCACTTCTTTCGAATTCTTTTTTTATCTCTCCGTCTTTCATGATGAGAATACGGTCGCTCATTCCTATAAGCTCCGGCAGTTCCTCGCTTATCATAAGTATTGATTTTCCTTCGTTTTTGAGCTTTATCATAAGCTGATACATTGCCTGCTTTACACCTATATCCACACCTCTTGTCGGACAGTCGAGAATGAGGATCTCACTTCCGCAGCCGATCCATTTTCCAAATACGACCTTCTGCTTATTTCCTCCAGAAAGCTGTGATACCTGTTGATCTCTGCCGGCACATTTGATCGACAGCTCTTTGATCTGATTATCAACATATCTTTTTTCTTTATTTCTCAGTACAAGGAATTTTTTGACAGCAAATTCATCCATTCCCGCGATTGAAATATTGTCCTCTATGCTTGCATTCAGGCATAAAGATTCAACATCACGGTCTTTTGAAACATATCCTATTCTCTTCTTCATGGCAGTTGCAGGACTGTCAACTTTTGTGCCATCACACACGGTAACGTTTCCCTGCTCCGGTTTTAATGCACCGAAGCATACCTTTCCAAGCGTATGCATTCCGCAATGTGCCAGACCTCCGATTCCCACGATCTCGCCTTTTCTTATCTGAAAAGAAATATCCTTTAAGCGGTCTGTGTATACAAGATTTTTAACATCCAGTGCAACTTCCTGCTGTGCGCTTGCCTTAAAATCACTTCTGTAGTAATCTCCCTGCAATTCTCTTCCGATCATGCTCGCACGTATCGCACCAGCCTCAAACTCATCCTTATCGAAAGTCCTTATTATCTGTCCATCTCTTAAAACTGTTAATGTATCACACACTTCCATGATCTCATCCAGATCGTGTGATATGAATATCACTGACTTATTCTCTTTTCTGAACTTATTCATTATGTTGTATAAGATCTGTCTTCCGTCATGTGAAAGTGCTGTGCTTGTCTCGTCTATCACAAGTATCTGAGGCTCTTTCATGATCACCTTTGCTATTTCCACCAGTTTCCTTGTCTGGAAATCCAGCTTCTGCATAAGCATATCTCCGGTAACATCATTCACACCTATATTCTTCATAACCGCAGTAGCATCTGAGTTCATCTTTTTGCGGTTTATGAGTCCCAGTTTATTTCTGTATTTCTCTGTCTCCGCCAGGAAAATATTTTCTGCCACTGTTATTCCCTGTATTGTTCCGCTTTCCTGAACGATCATTCCTATTCCTCTGTGCAGTGCATCTATCATACTGAGAGGTTTCCAGTCCTGACCTTTAAATGTCATCGTACCGCTGTCACATGGCTGCATTCCTGCCACGATCGAAGTAACTGTTGACTTTCCTGATCCGTTCTCACCTATCAGTCCTCTGATCTCTCCCGGATACACTGTAAGTGATACATTATTCAGGGCTATCGTACTTCCGAATTTTTTATTCATGTTTTCAACTTTTAAAATTGGTTCATTCATTTTTATCACCTCGTCTTTATGGATATTATAGAATTTCGTTAATTATCATGTGATTTTGTTTTTTATCTGTTTCACTTTAATTTTTAATATTTTTATGATCTTCTTTTGTATCTGTCCATTATATTTACTATCGAGTCTCAAAACAGATTAAAAATTTGATGTTTTTATTGATTTTCGCATTACATGTATGTTTTAATTAATTTATAATCTTTTTTTTGCGATAAGGAGGATAAATATGTCCGAGAATTACTATCTTATATCAGATGACAATCTTCATATGCCGGTCCGCTGTACCATGCAGCGTTTCGATCATATCAGACAGCAGATGCACGACTATTTCGAGCTGTCCATGATCGTGTCCGGAAAATGTACTTTGCAGATAGACGATCATATGTACAGTCTTAAAGAAGATGATGTCTTTTGTATCAATACACTTACACTGCATGAACTGCATGGTGTAAACTGTGTTGTCGTGACGGTGCTGTTTAACCAGACACTGTTCGAACAGATTTTGCCGGTTCCTTCGCATCCCCGCTTTTTCTGTGTCAGTTCGGTATCAGATAATGACGAGGCATTCGCCAAACTGCGCTCGCTTATCGCACACATAATAAAGACTAACGTAGACAAAAAGGAAGGCTATGAGCTTCGCAGCTGGTCATATATCTACAATATAATGGATGTTTTATACCGCAATTTCCGCATAAAGCTCTCCACATCAAAGGAAAAGAAAAACCATAAATATGCCCTGAGGATTTCTGAGATCTCACAGCTTATCCAGCAGAGATATACTGAAAACATCACATTAAAGGAATTAGCAGATGAGGTTCACCTGTCAGTTCCTTATCTGTCAAAATTTTTTGTTGAATACTATGGAATGAATTTCCTTGGTTACTTAAACCAGTACCGGCTCATGCATGCTGTACAGGAGCTTTCGACAACAGATAAAAATATTGATGAAATAGCGATCGACAGCGGTTTTCCTAACAGCCATGCCTTTGTAACACTCTTTAAGAAACAATATAATATGCTGCCTAAGGAATACCGTCGCGAGCAAAAACAGTCAAAAGAACTTTCGACACAGCCAATAGAACAGCACAACTATATAGCAGGGCTTAAAAAATACTTAAATGACGATATTCACACACAGGTTGCATCTCCTGCCACCAGACAGGATATAAGTATATCTGTCAGTCAAAGCTCCTACTCCTTAGTCCACACATGGAAAAAGATGATGACCGTCGGACGTGCGAGCGACATACTTATAAGTGAAGTGCAGGATATGCTCTCCCATTTACAGAAAACCATTGGTTTTGAATATATTAAGCTGTGTGGAATATTTTCGGATGAGCTTCATGTATACAATGAAAATGCCGCAGGCAGTCCTGTATACAGTTTCTCCTATACAGATAAGGTTTTAGATTTTGTGTGTAAAAATAACTTAAAGCCGTGGATACAGTTATCGTATATGCCGGAAAAACTGGCAAAATATCCTAATAAGAGACTTTTCGGATCAAATGTAAGCCAGCCGCAGTCTGTAAATGCCTGGTGTATGCTTGTACTTAAGTTTTTACATCATATCAGTGACCGCTATGGTATTGATGTCATTAAAAACTGGAAATTCGGACTCTGGAACCAGCCCGATACCAGTTCTGAACTTTTTGGTTTTGCAAATGAAAAAGATTTTTTTGAATTTTACAGAGAAACCTATCACTGCATCAAAGATTTCTGTCCTGATATAGAGTTTTCTCTTCCACCAACCTACTACATTGTGGCGGATGATTATGAAAACTGGTATCTGCATTTTTGGGAATGGTGCCGCACAAACAACTGTACCCCTGACAGCTTAAGTTTCACATATTATGATACCAGGCTTTTTTCAAATCCAAATCACTCAAAGGAGTCCTTCGGTTTCGTATACACAATGAGCTTATCCGAAAATCCCGATGGTCTTAAGGATTTTGTAATGCAGGTAATGCGTGAGCGCAGGCAGCTCAAGCTTGGCAATATGCCTATCTACCTGTCAGAGTGGAATAACACTCCAAGCCAGCAGGATCTGTTAAATGACACCTGCTACAAATCCTGCTATATAGTAAAAAATATACTTGAAAATTATGATTGACTGAGTAGTTTTACATATCAGGCTCTTACTGATCTGATGGCTGACGGTGCATTACCTGACAAACTCTTTTTCGGAGGTCTCGGACTTTACACCATAAACGGAATACCAAAGGCAAGTTACTATGCCTACACATTGCTAAATCAGCTTGGCAATCAGTTCCTTGGACGTGGAGACGGCTATTTTGTCACCAAAAAGAATAACAGCTATCAGATCATGCTTTATAACTACAAGCATTTTAACTATCTATATGCTAATGGAGAGCGTTTTGATATGACGGAAAATGACAGATATACCGTATTTGCTGATGCCGAACCTGTAGCCATCGGACTTACCCTGTCAGATATAGAACCCGGAGAATATAAGATTTCTGAAACTTATGTAAACCGAACTCATGGAAGTGCCTATGATCAGTGGACAGACATGGGCTCATTAGAGCTTACCACTGCGGAAGAATTAGAGATGTTAAAAATGGCATCCCGTCCGGGATTTCATCAGAGCCTTGTAAATGTAGGCAATGATAAAATCCTCAAACTGAATGCCACTTTAGAATTGTTAGAGATCAGATTGATAAATATAACGCTGATCTCACAGCTTAGCAGTCCTGACAAATAGAAAGAAGTTCTCCAAATGTGCGGATCGGATATGTTACGCCCTCATGTGCGGCTGCATCTCCGATTCCCGCACTTAAAAATCCACCTGCACAGGCTGCATCTATTCCTGCGGCTGCATCCTCTACTACCAGACAGTTCTGTGGTTTTTCTTCCACCATATCTGCCGCTTTTAGAAAGACTTCCGGATCAGGCTTTGATTTCGTGATATTTGTTCCATCACTTATGGCATCAAAATAATCAACTAAGCCTATCTGCTTTAATATCTTCTTAGTATTTTTACTGCTTGAGCCTATTGCAAGTTTATAGCCTCTGTGACGCAGTTCGTCCAAAGTATTTTTCACTTCATCTGAAAGATCCTTTGTTGACATATTTTCAAGCAGTTTTACATAGCTTTCATTTTTCATTGCTGCCATACTTTCTTTTTCTTCCTCAGTATATTCCCTTGAAGCTCTCTCAAGAATTATATCAAGGCTCTGCATACGGCTTACTCCACGCAGTCTGTCATTAATCTTCTCATCAAAGTATATCCCTTCCCTGTCTGCAAGCTCTTTCCATGCCTGATAATGATATTTATCAGTAAAGCATATAACACCGTCAAGATCAAAAATAATCGCATGTATTGTATTCATAGAATACCCCCTTGTTAATTTAAATATTTTATGATTTTTAAATTAACAAAAATAAGGACAGTTTTTTAGGCTCTGATTAGACTAAAAAACTGTCCTTATTTTCTATTTTACATTTACATGCTCTATTCTGTACTTCCGCGGTGTCATACCATAGCGACTTTTAAACTGTCTGAAAAAGTAGCTTTGATTTTCGTATCCGACATCAAGTGCTATGTCCTCAACCGACAGATCAGTATCTAAGAGAAGCTTTACTGCCATGCTAAAACGCTTCTGCTGCAAAAGCTCCTGAAAATTAGAGCCGGTGCGCTGCTTTATGAGTTTGCTTAGTACCGTGACAGACTGGTGTGTATCCTCCGCTATCTTTGTCAAGTTGGCATTCCGGCAGTCGCTGTCTATGTATTCAAGCACCGCCTGAACTATCGTCTCCTTGTAATCCATAGATGAATTGTGGCTTAAATCCTCAAGATGATTTAGCAGATATAAAAACACAAGCCCCATAGAATACTGATTCATAATATCATAGCTGTTGCTACCACTATTTTTCTCATGAAACATCGACTCTATCATATTTTCCATCAGATTATCAATCTGTAAATTATTATCGAGCCTGAACAGCAGATAATGCGATACCGGATTTTTCTGCCTGAGTGCCCCTATTATGAACTCAGCAAGCACATTTTTTCCGTTTAACATTGAAAGAGGAATTTCAAAAAATTCCGGCAGAGCGATAAAGTTTATTCCTATATCATTATACTCTGCTCTTTTTATGGAATGAGCTACATATTGATTTAGCATAAGCACATCACCGCTTTGCATCACAAGCTCCTTGCCCTCTATCACATGCGTGATTCTTCCCTGTACCACATACATTATTTCCACGTAATTGTGCCTGTGCTCCGGAAAATCCACAAAACGGCTGTGAGGACGGACGGTAATGAGCCGCCCTCTCTTGAGCAGTTTTTCTCTGTCTATTTCATCAATGGACTCTCCCGAATATAGCTGTCTTTCTATTAAATTCTGCCCCGCACGGTATTTACTTTCTTCTTCTGAAACTGTCATAAGTTCATCTAAAAGTTCTCTGCGCATAGCTGTTACCCTATTTTCCTTTATTAATTTTGCGGACATAACATACCATTAAAGCAACACCCGCAACAAGTGCCACAACAGACACTCCCCATGCCATCACACTTCCATCCAGTGTATTATCAAGTATGCCTGTCTCTGTCCTTATGACTGCAAACGCATTTGCGGTGATATGACCAATCATAGCCGCATACACATGCCCTGACTTATACATAAAAGCTGCAAGCACAAGGCCAAGTAAAAAAGCATAGATAAACTGCACTATATTAAAATGAATGAGCCCAAACAAAAGCGCCGACAAAAATACAGCCTGTGGCACATTCATTATTTTGCGCATATTTCCAAATACAATGCCTCTGAAAACAAGCTCCTCCATAATCGGAGAAAGAATTGCCGAGCCAATCAGCTCAATTACAAGAGTGCTTGCATAAAAGCTCTCATTCGCCCTGGCATATCCTTCTGAGAGCCCGATAAGCGGTGACATGGTGATGATATTATTGAGCGCAAATGAAATGAAAAGTGTAATCACAATCACCCAGAGCACATTTATAAAAAGTGCCCTGTCTATCTTTGGTTTTTTAACAAACATCTGCTGTGTCGGCTTATAGCTTGCAAAATACATAAATGGTATTGTAATTGCTGCAGATATTATCTGCGCTATCATGTATGTCGAAGCTGTGTGTCCGATAAACGCAAAAATAAAGTACATCGTACTTAGAAAAACAATGTAGTAAAGCACAATCGGGACAATTATTTCCCACACTATCGCTCTTAATTTTAAATTCTTATTCATGAAATCTCATTCCTATCTACTGTTTATAACCTCAGGTCTCAATGCATTGCATTTTCATAAAAGCTAATCAAAAAGCTTGGAAATCACATCCGGAAGCTGCCTTAAATCATCTATCACAGTTTTTGCTCCTGCACTCACCATCTCGTTAACATCGCCGAAACCAAAGCTTACCGCTATGCTTGGCACATCGACACGGTTTGCCCCTTCAATGTCAAACATAGTATCTCCGATTAAACACATCTCATCCCTTGGAATGTCTGACCACCGGCGTATCACCTCGTTAAGTACTTCTTCCTTTGTATCTATCCTGCCGTCAAACGTAGCTCCGACCACCTCATCAAACATATCAAGTATTCCAAAATGCTCCAAAATACGCTCACACGATTTTTCCGGCTTCGATGATGCAAGTCCTATCCTATATCCGGCTGCTTTAAGCGCCTCTATGCATTCCTTGGCTCCCGGAAAAAGCGAACATTCAAATATACCTATTTTGTTATAGCGCTCTCTGTACTTTTTGACCGCTTCAAGTGCTCTCTCCTTAGTAAATCCGTAATGCTCCATAAATGTGTTTATGAGTGGCGGTCCTATAAAGAAAAACAGGCTGTTTCTGTCCGGCTCATCTATGCAAAAGTGTGAAAGTGCATATTGTGCCGACTTTGTGATGCCCTCTGATGAGTCAATCAGCGTTCCGTCCAAATCAAATAATATTGCTTTCATTTGTTATCTCCATTGCTTTAAATTTATTGTACTTTTAGTTAAAATGCTAGGTCAGTATCTCATTTAACACTCGTCCGACAGCATCGGCAAACTCGTTGATACTCTTTATCTTCACGAGACTTCTGCCGAATATCTTTGTTGCAAGCTCACTGTCATGCGCACTTCCCATGAAGATGCCAATTACGTCTATTCCATGGTTTTTAAGCATCTGCACCTCATTTACGGTGTCCTTAACAGCAAGAGCATCAGTGTACTCCCTATCCTTATAGAATGCACCCTCCCCTGCTATCTGATCATCCTGAGGGCTTGCATCCGAAAACATGAAAAGTAACTTCTTAGGCTTTGGACTTAGCTCCATCAGATGTGATGCCGCGCGCAGAGCAAGGCCATCCCTGTTATTTCCTGCCGCAACAAAATGAAACAGCTCATCCTCCACACCATAATCATCATATTCCTTAAAAATATGCATCACCGTGTAGCCTCTTATGCTGCAGTATGAGTAAATCTGCACCGGTATACCACAATTTGTCAGGCTCTTTGACAGTACATATGCCTGTGCCGCTATTTTCTGCTGCATCTGTTTTCTGGAAGAAGACGCATCCATCAGTATGTCGACAGAAAAGCCCGGTGTCTCCACCTCATCTTTTCGCTCAAAAACACGCGGATTGTCCAAGTACAGGGCCTTCCATACTCTCGCAGGCTTTATACGGCCGTGTGTTGAAGCATCCATAAATGTCTCATCTGCTGTCTCCAGGTGCATTCTAAGGCTTTCTGTAAGTCTCCTTATACTGTTTTGATACACTGCCATGTTTTTTTCAAAATGCTCTTTATTCTTGTCGTATTGCATGGCTGTCTCTTTTTTAAATGCAAGAATTTCCCTGCGCTCTCTTTTGTTGTCAATCTCATCAGGTACAGTCTGCTTTTTCTCCGATGAAATACCTCTGGTAAAAAGCAAGTGACAGTTTTTGTGATTTCCTACACAGAGCTTTTTCTCCATCTCGGCCTGCTGCCTGTCAGAATACATGCTTTTTCCAAAGCAGGCTGTCACATACCGCTTCGCTTCTATTGGATCTTTCTGCAGTGCAAACTGCAGCAGATATCTCTTTGAATGCTCCATAGACAAAGCTGCTGTGTCCGAGGCCATATTTTTATCATAAAAACTATTCGCTCTGACATACTGTGTGCTGACTTTTCCTATTGAGTGAAATGCTCCTGCTACCTTCTGTAAAAAATATATGCCCTGCGGCTTTACCACCTTTATCGGCTTATACGAGAAATACTTCCACAGATTTTCTCTCGTTTTCACTATAATCTCATCCGTTGTCATATCAGGTGTAAAACAAAAAGCATGCAGTATCTCTTCATCCTCTTTGCAAAGACCTAAGGGTTTTCCAAGTATCCTTCTGCAATGTGCATTTCTGATTATATCAATCCTCGAATACTCCCTGTTTTTATTGACTCCTGCAAGGCTCTTTTTCGCGTACTCAAGCCTTAAATCATATAAGGCAGGCCTCGTTTGTCTCTCCTTTTCATACAGGGCATTTTCCAAACCTATCCATAAAAGACCCTCATAAAGCATAGCGTTTTTTCCTGTCAGCTGATTGAATAAGTCATCTATCTTGTCATGCTCATACCACTTGTATTCAAGCCCAATAATCAGATTCAGATAAATATCAGCGGATCCATCAGGTGCAAATGCCAGAAAAAGCGGCTCTATGTCATAGTCACAGGCCGCCATCCATATGAAGTTTCTTGCTCTTTTTGCTTCCTTTATATCCTGTTCTTCCATATGTTCCATTCCTTCATATGTCACAAGCTCATATCAACAAAACAGCTGCTCTCCGCTCATCTTCCTTGAGATTCTTGCACGGATTGTATCACGGATAAGAGTCTGTTCATACTCATCAAAGCTCTTGTTTGTTATCCCCATATCCAGAGCTGTATATATATTTAAGCCCTTTTCCATCATACCAATTGAACCGATGAGACCACGCAGATCAAGTGCCTTTGATGATATTTCGCCATTTTTGCACTTGGTATGCAGTTCAAGAAATACCTCCGCAAGCTCATTTGCTCCCGCTTCACGTATTGCAGGATAATGCTCCTTTATGAGCTTCACAAGGCTCTCTTTTGAAATCATAGGCATCCGGATTACCGCAAAACGTGATACAAGGGCCTCATTCAGCTCCTTTGTGCCTGCATAGCCGTAATTCATCGTGGCAATAAATCTTGTTGCCGGATGAAGCGACAGTCTGTCATAGCCCGGCACATCTATTGTACGTCTGAAATCAAGTGTGGCATGAAGCACTGCCATAGCCTCACTTTTTGCCATATTTATCTCGTCAAGCACCGCAAAGCCGCCTGTTTTTGCGGCTGTATACACAGGTCCCGGCCTGAAGGTTACCTCTCCGGTGCGAAAAGTATCGGTTCCGATAAGTGATGCTGCATCCATATTTACGTGAAATGACACATCCCAGCGTGGTCTGTTAAATACACCTGCCAGATTTTCTGCGAAAAGATTCTTTCCTGTGGCCTTTTCTCCTACTAAAAGCAGATTTTCTCCACACAAAACAGCTGTTATAGCCTGTTCCCACACATCGCTTCCGTAATAAAACTGTGTAGGCACAGGGATTCTTGACTCATACTCCTTGTCCACCGGATACTGCGAACGAAACTTTTCAATTTCCTTAATCAGATTTTCTGAAATGCCAAGCTCTCTTAATTTGTCCAACAAGCTCATCGCTTCCTTTCATGTCAGATATTTTAACTGTTCCAGGCCATACATACTCAAAACCGTACACAGTTTATGCTTTACGTTATATTGTCATGCGATATATTATTTCTTCACGCCCTTAGTGTCACGGTTTGCAATGTGCAGCCTGTGAAGCGCCACCTGCTTACCCTTTACCTCGACCTCTTTTTCCTCCTGGTCATTAAGCAGATAAATGTCAGTAAGCTCATCCTCTCTGTCAAGCCTCATTCCCCTGACACCTACTGCTGCCTTTTTCTTTTCAGGAATAGTGCCACAGTCGATTCGAAGGAACATCTCCTTCTTTGAACGCATTACCATTGTAGCATTCTCTGAAAGCATGTCAACAAATAACAGCTCATCATCATCCATGAGCTTTGTAGCCTGCGAGGTCCTTCGTGTCACCACAAACTCAGCACCATCCACGAGCTTTATCATGGCTGACTTTGTTCCAAATATAAGCTTGTGCTTTTCAACATCCATAAGAGGTGCTATAAATACTATATCCTCCTTACTGCTGTCATAGTTGCTTACATTGTCAATAGGTGTGCCCTTGTCACGGAATTTGCCGTAAGGCAGGTCTAACACCTTGACAAGATGCATGTTTCCGTTGTTTGTGAAAATGCACAGCTTATCTATATTTTTGACCTTTAATATCAGCTTGTTCTCTGCGTCAGCTGTATCTTTGTTTCTATCATAGGTTGAAGTATCTACTGTCTTCACATAGCCGAAGCGGTCCATAAGCAGCACTACATCCGATACCTCAAGCTCTTTTTTGACCACAACAGCTTCCTCGAGATTGTCAAGCTCCGTGCGTCTTTCCCTTGCATACTCCTTGCGGAACGCTTTAAGCTCCTTCATAATGACCTTTGCCATGGATGAGCGATGCTCTAAAATATCGCTGTACTCTGCAATCTTTGCCCTGGTCTCCTCGTGCTCCTTAATCAGAGCCTCAATTTCGAGTCCAATCAGCTTGTACAGACGCATTTCAAGGATGGCAACCGCCTGACGCTCAGTAAAGCAAAGCTGGGCTGCCATGGCTTCTGAAGCCTTTGACTTGAATTTAATCCCCTCTGTCTCTCCGTTTATGAGACATGCCTTTGCCATTTTCTGGTCACGGCTTCCTCTTAATATTTCAATAATCAGATCTATCACGTTACAGGCCTTTATGAGTCCCTGCTGTATTTCTTCTCTCTCCTGCTCCTTTGCAAGAAGTGTCTCATACTTTCTTTTTGCAATCTCATACTGGAAATTGACATGATGCCTTATGATGGGTACAAGACCAAGCGTCTCAGGTCTTCCATTTGCGACGGCCAGCATATTTACACCGAAAGTGTCCTCCAGCTTTGTCTTTTTATACAAAAGGTTCTTAAGTGCCTCAACATCAGCACCTTTTTTTAGCTCTAAGACAATTCTTATTCCCTCTTTCGATGACTGGTTGGTTATATCCACAATATCCGTTGTCGCCTTTGACTCGACAAGTGAATAGACATCATTTAAGAATTTTCCTATATTGGCACCAATCATTGTGTATGGGATTTCCGTAATGACAAGCTTGTCCTTTCCTGCCTTACCCTTCTCTATTTCGATTCTTCCACGGATTTTTATCTTTCCCTGTCCGGTCTCATATATTGCTGCAAGATCATCCTGATTTGCAACAATGCCTCCTGTCGGGAAATCAGGTCCCTTTATATACTGCATCATCTCGGCTGTGGTGATATCAAGATTTTTCATATAAGCAATCACACCGTCCACCACCTCGCCAAAATTGTGTGGCGGAATGCTTGTAGCCATGCCGACTGCTATACCCTCAGCTCCATTTATCAAAAGGTTCGGCACCTTGACCGGAAGCACCTCTGGCTCTTTTTCTGTCTCATCGTAGTTTGGAATGAAATCAACCACATTTTTGTCTAGATCAGCAAGATATGCTTCCTGTGTGATTTTTTGAAGTCTTGCCTCAGTATAACGCATGGCAGCGGCTCCGTCTCCTTCGATTGAACCAAAATTACCGTGTCCATCGATAAGCGGCATACCCTTTTTGAAATCCTGTGCCAAAACAACCATCGCATCATAGATTGATGAATCGCCATGTGGATGATATTTACCCATTGTATCACCGACTATACGCGCACTCTTTCGGTATGGCTTGTCGTACCTGATGCCCAGCTCATGCATATCATAAAGTGTACGCCTTTGTACAGGCTTAAGCCCATCGCGCACATCCGGCAGGGCTCTTGCTATAATGACACTCATCGCATAGTCAATATATGATTTCTGCATCAGCTCCGAATATTCGGTCTGAATTATATTGTTGTCTACATTGTTATCTATATTTCTATCCATGTCTTTCTCCGATTATAAATACTGCTTAACTATTCAGAACCACTGAGAACCAAAAGCAGAAGCGCCATGCTTACACATCCAGCTCCGCGTCATGCGCATGCTCGTATATGAACTCTTTTCTCGGTGGCACATCACTACCCATAAGCAGTGATGTCACATCATTTGCCAGGCGCCCATCCTCTATTTCAATACGCTTTAACATCCTTGTTGCGGGATTTAGTGTGGTATCCCAGAGCTGATCCGCATCCATCTCTCCAAGACCCTTATATCTTTGCAACGTAAACTTGCCTGTATGTGTCTTTCTGTACTTGTCAAGCTCCGCATCGTCATACAAATATTTTTCCTCGCCCTTTGACGGAATAGCCTTGTAAAGCGGAGGCATGGCAACATATACATGTCCCTCTAAAATAAGCTCAGGCATAAACCTGAAGAACAGAGTCAAAAGCAGTGTGGAGATATGAGCTCCGTCCACATCGGCATCGGCCATAATGATGATTTTGTCATAGCGAAGCTTTGTTATATCAAAATCATTTCCATACCCTTCCGAAAATCCGCAGCCAAACGCATTTATCATTGTCTTTATTTCAGCGTTTGCAAGTACCTTATCAATACTTGCCTTTTCAACATTCAAAATCTTGCCTCGAATCGGCATGATTGCCTGAAACATACGGTTTCTTGCCATCTTTGCCGAGCCTCCGGCCGAATCTCCCTCGACTATGAAAATCTCGCACTTAGAAGCATCCCTGCTCTCACAGTTTGCAAGCTTTCCGTTTGAATCAAAGGAAAACTTCTGCTTTGTGAGCAGATTGGTCTTTGCCTTCTCCTCCGCTTTTCTAATCTTTGCGGCCTTCTCAGCACATGATATTACCGTCTTTAAAACCTCAAGATTCTTGTCAAAATAAAGCGGTACCTCATCATTTGTCACCTTGGCAGTTGCACGGTTTGCATCCTGATTGTCAAGCTTTGTCTTTGTCTGACCCTCGAATCTAGGGTCAGGATGCTTTACTGACACTACAGCAGTCATGCCGTTTCTGACATCTGCTCCGTTGAAATTCGCATCCTTGTCCTTTAATATACCAAGCTCTCTGGCATATGAGTTTATAATACCTGTAAAGGCTGTCTTAAAGCCTGTGATATGTGCTCCACCCTCAGAATTGTATATATTGTTGCAAAAACCAAGAATATTCTCATGGAACTCGCTTGTATACTGAAAAGCCACCTCAACCTTTATATTCTCACTCTCTCCTGTAAAGTAAATGACATCATGCAGCTTTTCTATATTTTTATTTAAATCCTTTACAAAACCGATAATACCCTCAGGCTCATGATACTCAATATGCTCTGTCTCATCGCCTCGTTTATCCTCGTATATGATTGTAAGCTTCGGATTGAGATACGCAGTCTCCTTAAGTCTGTTCTTTACATCCTCTTCCTTGAATCTAGTCTTCTCAAAAATCTCCGGGTCAGGCAGAAAATTAATCCTTGTTCCTGTCTTTTTGGTTTTACCTATAGTAGGAAGCAGGCCATTTTCAAGCTCCACAACAGGAACACCCTTTTCATATCTGTCATGGTGGATAAAGCCATCTCTGCTTATCTCCACATCCATATATGTGGATAGTGCATTTACAACCGACGAACCAACTCCGTGCAGACCTCCACTGGTCTTGTATACAGAATTGTCGAATTTTCCTCCGGCGTGCAGTGTAGAAAATACAACTCGTGCCGCAGAAACGCCCTTTGCATGCATACCTACAGGTATTCCACGTCCGTTATCCTCCACCGTACACGAACCGTTTTTCTCAAGAGTTACCCTTATGGTATCACAGGCACCTGCGAGATGCTCATCTACTGAGTTGTCCACAATCTCATATATCAGATGGTTTAGTCCCTTGGTTGTGACACTTCCTATATACATACCCGGTCTTTTTCTGACTGCCTCAAGTCCTTCTAAAATTGCTATGCTCTTCTCATCGTATGTTTGCTTCTTGGCCATACTTGTCTCCTACTTCTTTAAATTGCGTAATAATTATATTATCTGCCCTGCCTGCTATCCTTGATATGTGCTAACACCATCGTAGCTATTTTGAATATCATAGCATCATCAAAGGTTCTTATATCAAGCCCTATCGCCTTCTCAATACGCTCAAGTCTGTAAACAAGCGTATTTCTATGCACATAAAGCTGTCTTGCAGTCTCTGAAATGTTCAGATTGTTCTCGAAGAACTTGGAGATTGTAGACATTGCCTCCTCATCATCAAGTATCTGTGGCACCTCGTCACCAAAAACCTCACGGATAAACATCTCACACAGGCTCATTGGAAGCTGATAAATAAGTCTTCCTATGCCCAGCCTGTCATATGCCATAATTTCCTTTTCCACATAAAACAGCCTGCCAACCTCAAGCGCCATTTTTGCCTCCTGATAAGACTCTGCAATCTTTGGAAGAACATCCGTCGGATTGCCATAGCCCACCCGTACCTTAATCATAGCCTCTGCAAGCAGATTGTCAACCAGACTTCCTGCAATAGATGAAAGCTTTTCCTGAAGCTTAGCCTGATCTATGTCCTCAACATCCTTTACCAGCACTACATTATGTTCATCCATCGCCACCACAAAATCACCGCTTCTGATATCAGCCAGATTCTTTACAAGCTCAACAGCTATCTCATTGCAGTTCTTTCCGGTATCTATAACATATACTACTCGTTTTCTGTTTTCTATATGTAATTTCTTGGCACGGTTTATTATATCAGAACCAAGCATATTGCCAAGAAGAATATTCTGAATAAAATTATTTCTGTCATATCGCTCTGACTCACCAAGCACAAGTGTACGAAGCTGACAAACTGCCATCCTGCCTATTACAAGATTCTCACTCGTATACTGACAGAACATTACAAGCACATACTCAAGCTCTGAATCAATTTCAACCGCAAATGCTACTGCATCATTTTTTTCCCTAACATCCTCTTCGGATACTATAAACTCCTTCACAAAAATGTCGCTATGTTCCGGTTCTTCCACCGTACCTGTCAGATGCTTTCCCTTGGCTGAGTATAAAATCGCATCAAACGAAGTAATATTTTTTATTTCCTCAAGTGATTTTTTCAGTTTCTGATTCGTAATCATATTCCTATCCTCTCATTACTGTTCTGACGCAGACAAGTAAAAAGTCTCTACAAGTCATAAGCTGTAACCTTGCTATAATTTAACACCGTAACTTAACTTTTCAGAACCTCACATACATTCGCAAAAGAAAACCGGGTGTAAATTATACACCCGGTCTGTCAATTTACAACTATTTAATTTTAACGAACTAGTTGGTAATTGTCAATTCAGTTTCTTTATCAAATACATGAATCTTGTGTGGATCAAATGCAAGCTCAATGTGATCACCGTAACGAGCTGTTGTATCTGAATCAACTCTTGCTGACATATTTGCGCCTGCAACTGTGAAGTATAATAATACCTCTGCACCAAGTAACTCATATCCTGTAACATCTGAATCAATCTTGCATGTAGCAAATTTATCAAGATGCTCTGCTGAATCGTAGATATCCTCAGGTCTGATACCGAATACTACGTTCTTTCCTGCATAACCGCCATCGATAAGCTTCTTAGCCTTTGCCTCTGGAAGCTCAACCTGGTATTTATCGAATTTAAGGAATGCCTTTGCTCCCTCAACAACACACTGAGCATCTACAAAGTTCATCTGTGGTGATCCGATGAATCCTGCAACGAACAGGTTGTTTGGCTGATTGTAAAGCTTCTGTGGGCTGTCTACCTGCATGATAACACCATCTTTAAGAACAACGATTCTTGTTCCAAGTGTCATAGCCTCTGTCTGATCATGTGTAACGTAGATGATTGTTGCACCTAATCTGTTATGTAATGAAGAAATCTCAGATCTCATCTGTACACGAAGCTTTGCATCAAGGTTTGATAAAGGCTCATCCATAAGGAATACCTTAGGATTACGAACGATTGCACGACCCATGGCAACTCGCTGTCTCTGTCCACCTGAAAGAGCCTTTGGCTTACGGTCTAATAATTTCTCAAGGTCAAGGATTCTTGCTGCCTCCTCAACTTTTGCCTTAATCTCATCCTTTGGAACTTTTCTAAGCTTAAGTCCAAATGCCATGTTGTCAAATACTGTCATATGTGGGTAAAGAGCGTAGTTCTGGAATACCATTGCGATATCACGATCCTTTGGCTCTACGTCATTCATAACCTTTCCGTCGATGATAAGCTCTCCTGAAGAAATCTCCTCAAGACCTGCGATCATACGAAGTGTTGTTGATTTTCCACATCCTGAAGGTCCTACGAAGATGATGAACTCTTTATCTTCTACTTCAAGGTTGAAATCCTTAACTGCCTCAAATCCGTTTGGATAAACTTTGCAAACGTTCTTTAATGATAAACTTGCCATTTTAAAAATACCTCCTAAGTATTATGTACATATATGTAACTGTTCAGTGCCTTGACTGTCTGTTACCTTGTTTCTTTGTATCTTTATAATACAAAACATATCGTCAATTGGCTATAGTCAATCCGCCAAATAATTTAACGTGTTGTTGTCATTATGACGAAACACAGTCTGATATCGAAACAATTACAAGGTAATTACTGCAATAAACGTACTAATTACAGCTTAGAATATCCAAAGCCATTGACCATAGCCTCAATCGGCAGCCCCTTCTTGCAGAATGGACACTCTGTAACAGGATATGTCTGGTAGTTTACCACATCATCGTCATCAAACAGCTTATCAATCTTTACTCCATTGACCTCATCGATGGTTGAGAATATGGACGCAATACATGTGACCATACCGCCATAATAGTTGATACACTCCATCGCTCTTCTGATCGTCTCACCTGTCGTGGTAGTTGCCAGAAGAAGTACAACATGCTTGCCATCTATAGCGCCCTTATTGTTATCCCTGAAAAGCATCTGTCCGTTGTTAATCTCAGGCGATACAACGTAAATTGTCTCGTGCTTATTCACAGACATAAGTCCGTTTCTCTCAATCTCCTGGCTTAAGAATGCACCAATCATTTCTGTTCCATCCATACATACGATTGTATCTATATATGAATGATGCGGT
>OCMC01000109.1_pt1 | contig 58461 bp, 50 predicted proteins | sample 1538951 | NCBI WGS metagenome assembly OCMC01 (sample SAMN04168656, study PRJEB22393) | human gut metagenome | biome: human gut microbiome; feature: stool | host: Homo sapiens | collected 2014-03-17 | reverse complement strand
GTCTGGACGGAACCAAACATTCCATGCTGTCTGCGGCAATCTATCTGGATTATTTTTATGAGAAGATACAGGAAAGCCCGTTATCAAAAGATGAAAAAAATGTAATCCATGTTTTTATGCTGTCAAATGCTTACGTCATATCCAGACACCATGGGAATTTGTCGGGATTTGAAGCTTTTCTGGGAGAATTTCAGCAAAACCAGCAATTAGCAGATATTTTTTCGTGTATGAATCAAGGTGATTTTGCAGAAGTGTATTACGGACCGTTTTGTAAAAAGGGTTTACATTCGGTGAATATGCCGATGCAGAATAAAAGGAAATATGACAGCTTTTCAGAGAAGCAGTCCTTGCAGTTGGGACTGTATGCGTATATAAGATTTTTATTTTCGGTGCTGGTATCCTGTGATTATTATGCGACATCGGAATATGACAACGGGATAGAAATGAGTGCGTTCGGAACGATTGAAAATACGGAGTTTGCCACACAGTATGAACAGTCGGAGCGGGTAAAACAGATTCGCAGATTTAATCCGGAGAGCTGTGTTGATGATAAAAAGGATATTAATATTTTGCGGAATCGCATGTTTTATGAGGCAGAGCAGACATTGCTTGAAAATAAAGATGCAAATGTCGCTTTCGCCGAAGCGCCGACGGGGGCCGGGAAGTCAAATCTGGCAATGAATTGCAGTCTGAAATTATTGGATAAAAATATCAATAAGATTTTTTATGTGTATCCGTTTAATACGCTGGTCGAGCAGAATTACGATACGCTTGAAAAAATATACGGGCAGACAGATATTTTTAAAAGTATTGCGGTCATTAATTCCATTACACCGATTCCGCTAAACGGAACAAGAAAATTCTGGGAAAATCTCGATAAAGAAGAAAATGAGAAATTTTATCAAAAGGCACTGTTGGACAGGCAGTTTTTAAATTATCCGTTTATTTTAACAACGCATGTCAATTTGTTTCAAATCATGTTTGGGTGTGAAAGAGAAGCGGCAATCAGTTTTTATCAACTGGCAGGCAGTGTTGTGGTGCTGGATGAGATTCAGAGTTATAAAAATGTGCTTTGGACAGAAATTATGATGTTCTTGCAGTGTTATAGCAGGCTGCTGAATATGAAAATTATTATTATGTCGGCGACACTGCCGAAGTTGGATATGCTTACCGGAAATCATGAAAAGGTTGTAAATCTGATTGAAAATCCGGAAAAATATTTTCAGGACGCACGTTTTAAGAAAAGAGTGGCATTGTCGTATGAATTGCTTTATCCGGATAAAAAGACTGAAATGGAAGAACTATATGCGCATGTTCTGGGGCAGGCACAAAAGGGAAGAAAGATTCTTATGGAATTTATCACGAAAACAAGTGCGGAGATGTTTTATCATATGCTGGCAGAGTCCGGGCGGGAAGATTTGCAGGTATTCTGCATGACAGGCGATGATAACCAGATTGACAGAAAACGCATTTTAAGGGAAATGGATACAGCAGACCAAGATAAGGCAGTAATACTGGTGGCAACGCAGGTTGTTGAAGCCGGCATAGACATTGATATGGATATTGGCTATAAAGATATCAGCAAATTAGACAGTGAGGAGCAGTTTATCGGACGGATTAACCGGAATTTTAAAAGAAATGGTGTTGTGTATTTTTTTGATATGGATGATGAAAGCGGTATTTATAAGGAAGATTACCGCGTTGATACAGCATATACATTAAGAAAAGATGAGATGAAACAACTGCTGGCAGATAAGAATTTTGGTAAATATTATGATTATATTTTAAAAGGAATAAGAAAATACCGCAATGACAGAAAGAATGAAAATGGAATAGAGGCTTTTGTGGATAAGGTCAAAAAGCTGGATTTTGTATGGATTTCTCAAAAGATGAAATTAATTGATAACAATGATGACTGGAAGATGTCGGTCTATTTTGCACGGGCAATTACGACAGATAACGGAGAAATCATTGACGGAAAGCAGGTGTGGGAGCGGTACAGGGAATTATTAAGCGATATAACAATGAATTATGCGAAAAAACAGGTATTGTTGTCAGAGGTGAAAAGTAAGATGAGTTATTTTATTTATCAGATAAAAATTGACAATAGTCTGGATTATAACGACAGAATCGGTGAGTTGTATCTGATTGAAGATGCAGAGCAGTATTTTGAAAATGGCAGATTAAATACCGATAAATTTTATTCGCAGGGGAATTTATTTGTGTAGTCCGTATCATTTTACAGATAAAATTTTGTAAGAACGGGGGTTCATATGAAGGTAAATGGAACGCTGATGAATTACTATTTTCACTGTAAGCGGCAGTGTTATCTGCATGGAAATCGGATGCAGACGAAGAAGCCGCCAAGTGGCAGCTTTACTATTATTTGTACGTTTTAAAGACAAAAGGAATAGTACGGAAAGCGGGTGGATTATGGGAAGTACAAGATATATTATGTCCATGGGAGAACTGACGAGGAAAGACAATTCATTGTGTTTCCGGAAAGACGGAAAAAATGTTTACATTCCAATCGAGAATACGAAAGAAATTTACTGTATGAACGAAGTCACGGTAAATACAAAGCTGTTGGATTTTTTGTCACAGAATCACGTTATCGTACATTTTTCAATTATTATGAAGGGTACAGTGGTACATTTTATCCGAAAAATCAGTATAACAGCGGAAGACTGATAGTGAAACAGGTACAGGCATATGACAATTCCAGAGAAGTAATTGCCAAAGCGATTGTATGCGGAATTGGCAGGAACATTTACGAGGTGCTGTATCATTATTATAAGCATGATAAAAAGGAAGTCAAGGAAGTTTTAGACTGGATTCGCAGGAAATTTTATGTGAAAGTTGAAAATGCACAGAATGTGAAAGAAATTATGGCGGCAGAGGGCGAAGTTTGGCTGCGTTTTTATGGGACATTTCGGTATTTTCTGCCGGAGGATTTTGTGATGAATAAGCGGGTGAAAAGACCGCAGGATAATCCGATCAATGCGTTGATTTCTTATGGAAATACGCTGTTGTATACAAAGACGATTTCAGCGATTTATCAGACACATTTAGATCAGCGCATCAGTTTTTTACATGAGCCGTCAGAAGGGCGTTTTTCATTAAGCCTTGATATGAGTGAGGTTTTTAAGCCGGTTATTGTGTACCGGACGATATTTGATTTAGTAAATAACCGGAAATTGCAGGTTGAAAAGCATTTTGACAAAAAAGTCAATTATTGTTTGTTGAATGAAGAAGGACGAAAAATATTTATTGAAGCATTTGAAGCGCGCATGGAATCGGTATTTGTGCATGACCGGCTGAAACGAAAGGTAACTTACCGGACGGCATTAAAGCTGGACTGCTACAAATTGATTAAGTATATATTAGAAGGGCAGGAATTTATTCCGTTTTCGCTGAAGGATAATCGGTAGGAAGTGAGGGTATATGGCAAAGAAATTGAACTATAATTACGCATTTGTATTTTATGATGTCAATGAAAAGCGGGTGCAGAAGGTCTTTAAAATTTGCAAAAAATATTTATCGCATTATCAAAATTCTGTTTCTCGTGGAGAGATTACACCTTCAAAGCTTATCGGGTTGAAGACGGATTTAAAGAAGGTGATACAGGAAGACGAGGATTTTATCTGTATTATTAAGCTGTTTAATGAAAATGTGTTTGGCGAGGAGGTGCTTGGAAAGAAGGATAGGGAAAATGGTGAGCAGTTGATTTTGTAATACAATGAAAATTTACCAGCCGCCTATCAGTGCAAAATTGCGTGAATCCGCAAAAACAGTGGCATTGCGGTGATTTTGTAAATTTTTTTGGCAAATGGCGCGGTGGCTGGTAAAAATTTTAAAAACGTTGATAAATACTGGGGAATCTGGTATAGTGTATTGTATGGAATGCAGGAAATACGTTGGATTAACTTTAACATGGGATGTATTGAAACTCTTCCTTGAACCCATGCACTACATTCTGAACGGTGATTAACTTTAACATGGGATGTATTGAAACGATACTCGAATACCAGTGCCGAGTAATAACGATATTGATTAACTTTAACATGGGATGTATTGAAACAAGGCAGATTGATGACACCTGCCTCATCAATCTGGATTAACTTTAACAGGGGATGTATTGAAACAGCGTTGAGTCGCATTGGATAGGCTTACCCTCACTGATTAACTTTAACATGGGATGTATTGAAACTTGTCAAAATGACGAACAAGACATGGAAGTGGCTCGATTAACTTTAACATGGGATGTATTGAAACTTACGGGGTCATGTTGTTTTATGATGTTGTTAGTTAGATTAACTTTAACATGAGATGTATTGAAACGTGCTGCAAGCCCGCCCAGGGCAACACCGACAGCGATTAACTTTAACATGAGATGTATTAAAAGCCACGAACGTCCAAAACATAAGGAATAAAACACTATTTGATGAAATGTAACAATAAAAAACAACATACCCTCTATTTTTACAAAAACTATTCGACATCACCGGCTATTTATGTTATTGTAATAAAAACATTAAGAGGCAGGTAAAGATGGGCTGTATAAATGTAAAAATACATCAATAGCCTGACAGCCGCCGGAATTGGAGGAAAAGATAATGTACGAGATGAAACCGGAATATTATACAGGAATTGCACAGATTGACGAGGAGCATAAGAAGCTTTTTGAAATCGCAGATGAAGCGTATGAGTTATATAAAAATGAATTTATACCGGACAAATATGACCATATCGCTAAGATTTTAAATGAACTGAGAGATTATACCAAGATACATTTCCAGCATGAAGAAGAATATATGAAAAGCATTAATTACAAGGGAATGTTCATGCAGAAGGTACAGCACGACCAGTTCTGCCAGAAGTTAGATGAACTGGATTTAGAGCATTTAGATGAAAATTCTGAAGAAGTCATTCAGGAAGTGCTTACATTCTTAACAGACTGGCTGGTACATCACATTCTGGAAACAGATAAGAAAATTGCAGAGTAAAAACAATCAGAGATAGAAACAAACTGCCGTATAAAGCGTTGTAAATGTCGTCGAGGACTAAAACAAGCGTTTATGCGGCAGTTTTTGTTTTACATAACAGAAAATGAGAAAAGTTCTCAAAAGCCGCATTGACAGTTGAAATTCAGACATTTATACTATAGAAGTTAGCTAAAACTAACATTTATTTTAAAGACAGAAATTCCCAAATCGGGAATTTTATTTTTTGTTCATAGATTAGCGGTAACTAACATAGAGTAGCAGTGACAAACAAAATATACACAAGCAGAAAGTAGAAAACAACAACAAATACTAAACAGCAAGCTATTTTGGTGATTTTTCATTTACGTTGCCAACTGCAATAACAATAAACAGCAAGTAAGTGAATCAACCAATGAACAAATGAATGAATCAACAAATCAGCAAATTAACAAATTAGCCAATAAGTAAATTCGCAAATAATCAATCAGAGGGGAAGTGGGAAAGCTGGATTCGATAGAATTTTTAAAAATACGAATCTTAGTCAGTTTATTAAAAATGTCACCGGAAAACTGCAATGTAACCAATCTGTCTAAGACACTCGGTGTAGAAAAATATACGGTGAGCCGGGTATTTACGGCGCTGGAGAAGGACGGTTATTTGAATCGCACGGATTCAAGACATCCGCGGCTTGAAAAGCTGGGTGAACAGACGGCGCGTAAATACGCGGAGCGGATGGACATTGCAACAAATCATCTGATTTATGAAGGCGTGACAGAGGCGCAGGCATGTAATGACGCACTGTATTTATCCATGTACTGCTCGGATGAAACTTTTGAAGTGATTCGCAGTATGGAAGAACAGTACCGCATGAAGCATCTGCTTCGTACATATGAACGGTTTGATGGCACGATTTTGTGCAACGGACTGCGGGACGGTCAATATCTGCTTCCGTTTATTATATACAGGGAAACCGTGAAAAACGGCAGCAACATTTCCATGTCCAACGAAGGCTTTATACATCCCTGTACGCTGTCGGTCACGGACGGCAGGGGCATGATTTTGTTAAAGGCACAGCGGGTCGAGAAATATTCCGCGATGACGGGCAGAAAAATGAGCGGAAAGATTAAATGTCTGAAATATTTTGACGGGTCAAAATTTTGTGAAGCACAGCGAAACGGCGATTTGATTTCATTTCCGGCAAGCGTGCTTGAATTTGTCAATATCGGAAGCGATTCCGGCAGGATTTTTCACGGAAGTGTGTGTCTGAAAATGACCTGCTCCGTGGGGATTATGCACATGCCGGAGAGTACGGCAATATTTACACTGTTATTTTAAAATGCTGGAAATACAGCGGAAAGTAGAGAAAAAAATGGAAAAGAAAAAAATAGTGTTGTCTTATATTTTGACAGCAGGAGCACTCTTGCTTTTGTTTTTGTGGGCGGCAAATACGGGAAGTCTGAAGGTGTCGGCAAAACAGTTATTTAGCGGGCTGTTTGTCGCGTATGATGAAAATGTCGCAACAATTTATGATTTGCGTTTTCCGAGAATCTTTATCGCAATGGCGGGCGGTGCGGCAACGGCGGTGTCCGGTGTGCTTTTGCAGGCAGTCATGAAAAATCCGCTGGCAGACCCCGGCATTATCGGTGTCAGTTCGGGTGCGAGCCTTACGGCAGTACTGCTTACGGCATTTTGTCCGTCATTGTACTTTTTCACACCGGCGGCGGCATTTTTAGGCGGTCTTGCCGCATTTTTTCTGGTATATGCGCTGTCGTGGAAGGACGGTTTATCGCCGCTTCGCATTATCTTAGTCGGTGTGGCGGTCAATGCAATGTTTACGGGACTGATGAGTGCATTTAATTCAGGCACGGGCAGCAGTTATTCCGGAGCGGCAAGCATTGTCAATGCCAATATCACGATGAAAACGTGGACAGATTTTAAAACGTTAATCGGCTATGTGGTGGTTGGACTGATTGCCGCAGTGGTTGTTTCGGGACAGTGCGATTTGCTGGCATTAGAGGATAAGACGGCGCGTTCTATCGGCGTATCCGTGGCAAAAAGCCGTATGGTGATTTCCGTGATTGCGGTACTGCTTGCCGCGATTTCAACAGCCGTTATCGGGGCAATCAGCTTTTTGGGGTTAATTGTTCCGCATATTGCAAGACTGCTGGTGGGAAGCAGCCACAAAACGCTCGTGCCGTATTCAGCTCTGCTTGGTGCGGTCGTACTGCTTCTTGCGGATACAGTCGGAAGAACGATTACCGCACCGTATGAAATCAGTGCTTCCGTGATTATGTCTGTTGTGGGCGGACCGTTTTTTATCTTGTTGCTTAGGAGGTCAAAGCAGGGATATGCAAAATAATAAAGAGAAAAAGAACGTATTTGAAATAGAAAATCTGTCATTTGCCTATGATAAACATGAGGTGCTTAACAACCTGAATCTGTCATTTCATGAAGGCATTGTCACAACGATGATTGGACCAAACGGCTGTGGAAAATCTACGCTGCTCCAGTTGATGACGAAAAATTTAAAGCCGGCAGGTGGAAAGATTTTATTACAGGGTGAGGATATTGCACAAATCCGGCAGAAGCAGTTTGCACAGTCGGTTGCCGTGGTACATCAGTATAATACGGCGCCGCCGGATTTAACTGTGGAAAAGCTGGTATCTTACGGACGGATTCCGTATCACAAAATGGGCGTTCCGTTTGACAAAGCAAAGGATATGGAGCGGATTGAATGGGCGCTTGAAATTACCAATACCACAAAGCACAAGGATAAGACGGTCAGTCAGCTTTCCGGCGGACAGAAACAGCGTGTGTGGATTGCAATGGCACTGGCGCAGGATGCAAAGGTTCTGCTGTTGGACGAGCCGACAACGTATCTGGATATCCGCTATCAGCTTCAGATTCTGCGGCTGATTTGCAGGTTAAATGAAGAATATGGGTTTACGATTACTATGGTACTCCATGACGTCAATCAGTCGTTGTATTACAGCGATGAAATTGTTGCGTTAAAAGCCGGAAAATGTATTGCGCAGGGAAGTCCCCAGCAGATACTTACGGGTGAACTCATACAAAAAGTGTATGACGTCACGTTAAAAGTATCGGATATAGACGGAAAAAGGTTTATTCTTCCTGTGTAAATTTTATATTTTAAATCTTTTATCTACGATGACAGTCTGTCATCGTGAATAATATTATAAATGATATGATAAATAATAAGATAAAGACTGTTACCGCAAAGACATTTTGTAATGGCTTTTGCGATAACAGTGTTTTATTATCATGTAGAAAGTCCCAAAACATATCAAAAAGTAAATTATAATCATTACAATTCCTTATAAAATGCTTTCATAAAAGCTTCTAAGTCATACTGGTCTTTCATTCCCGCAGTTTCCATGGCAGAGTGCATTGCATAAATTGGAATACCGATATCGGCACTGCACATCGGAAGATTTGCGGCGACCATTGGACCGACGGTACTGCCGCCCGGATAGTCATTGCGCATATGATTTTGCTGGCAGGCAATATGATGACGGGCGGCAAGCTGTAAAATCACGCCGGTCATATCGTCATCACTGCAATATGCGTGTTTTGCGGAAGCCTTAATGGCAAAGCCGCGGTTTAACGGCATGGCAGATGTAATATCCGATTTTTCAGGGTGCGCCGGGTGTATTGCGTGCGCAACGTCCAAAGAAAGATAATAACTGTGTACAAGGCTTTGCAAAAAGTTTTCTCTTGAAATATTAAGGGCATTGCAGATACGCTCCAAAGTATAGGAAAGGAGATTGCCGTTGGCACCGTTTTTACTGCGGCTTCCGATTTCTTCATGGTCAAACAGAACCGCCACGGAAATGCCGTCCGACGGATTAGCTTCAATCAGTCCGGTCAGGCATGCCTGCACCGAAGAAATGTTGTCAATGCGCGGTGCCATAAACATATCGCCGGAAAATCCGGTGCGCACCGGTTCCGCATAGTGGTACACGGACAAATCAAAGCATAAAATATCTTCTGGTTTTTCGCCGGTTTCATTGGCAAGAATCTGAAGAAATGTATCGTTGTCCATGTGTTCGTCCATGCCGCAGATTGGAAGCAAATCGGTCTGTGCATTGAGGGCGACACCGTCATTCATGGCACGGTTTAAATGAATGGCAAGATTTGGCAAAACTGCCACAGGACGTTTAAAATCCACCAGTTTCAGGCGCGGGTGTGAAGATTGTGGATTTTTTAACGCAATCCGTCCGGCAATTGAGAGCGGACGGTCAAGCCATGTACTGTAAATTGCACCGCCGTAAACTTCTGTATTTAAGCGGCAGCCGTTTTTAGAGGAAACGACCGGATTGTATTTGATACGAAATCCCGGATTGTCAATATGTGAAGAGGAAAGCTTCCATACCGGGGTATCGGAAAGGTCTGTGCCGATTTGAAAGCCGAAAACCGTTGTGCCAAACGGGCAGACGGCATATTTTCCGCCCGGAACCAGTTCCCATGTGCTGTCCCAGTCCAGTGTTACAAAGCCAGCTTCATTAAGCCTGCGCATGGCTTCTTTTGCGGTATGGAACGGGGAAGTGGAAACGGAAATGGTCTGTTTTAACTGTTCAAAGGTTTGTTGAATCTGAGTATCCATAAAAAACTCCATTCTGCTGTGTAAGCTGTTTTTTCAAAGTATAAGGCTTTTGCCGTAAAAACTCAAGAAAATCGTCATTTCCGCCGATACTTTTTATATAAAAGTGAGAATCAGAAACAGCAGTTTACAAAAAAGAGGAGAAAGCCATGCAGACAGTACAGTTTAAAGTTTTAAACACCGATGCACAGGAAACCAACGTGCAGATGCAGACAGAAAATAAGGCACAAAATACACAGAATACAGAGGTGTCAGGTGTAGAAAGTACCGGAGAAAGCGCAGGAACAAAGAAAAAGACGACCGTTTCCACAGGGCAGACCGGAGTTACGGATGCGGAAAGTGCCAGATGGGTTGCCGGTTTGCAGTTAAAAAAATGTGCTTATGAACAGGTCAGTGCGATAACAGAAAAAATTAAGGATATGCTAGATCCGACTTCGGGCATGACAGATGCACAAAAAAGCTCTTATGACAGAAAAGTAATGAATAAAGTGTATTCCGGCAAGAAGCTGTCGGCTGAGGAAATGCGTTATATCAAAATTCATTATCCGGCATTGTATCCGTATGTGGAGCGGGTGCAGATTCAGCGGCAGGCACTGGAGGAGCGAATCAAGCACTGTCATTCAAAAGAGGAAGTGCAGGACGTTTACAGTGAAGCGATGTTTCATATCAGCGATGATGACCCGGCAAAGCAGATGCTGTATGCCGCATATGATGATGTTTTAAAGGAGTTTAAGAAAACATCGGATTATCAGGAACTTCCCGAAACAAAGGAAGATGCCGAAAAGAAAAAACAGACTAAAAAAGTTTCGTCTGCCGAACCGGCAGACGAAACAGATGATATACAGGAAGATTGGAAAAATGCTTTCCTGTCGGAAAGTACCGGTGTATCCGTAGGTACTACACATACAGATAATCATTTAAGACCGGCCACAAACCCTGCTGTTTAATATCGTCATACATTTGTTTTAAGCTGCGGGTGTCGGCAATTTCAAATTGCTCGTCACCGCAGTCTTTTTCTTCACTGCCTTCATATTTGGCTTCATGATCGCCGATACCGGTGCTGACACCGGCAGATACCTTGGTGCAGGCAATCTTAATAATACCGTTTCTGAAAGAAGCCGATTCCCTTGATGATACGGTAATTCCGGCATATGGCAGAAAAATGCGGTATGCACATAAAACCTGACAGAGCTGTTTTTCATGTACATCCAGCGGATTAATTTTTTCATTATTAATAATCGGCCGTAACCGCGGACACGACAAAGACATTTCCGCATGCGGATATTTGCGCTGGAGATAATATACGTGCAGTGCCGTGGCAAGCGCATCCTTACGGAAGGCAGACAGACCTAACAGAGCGGAAAATCCGACACCGCGCATACCGCCCATTAAAGCGCGCTCCTGTGCTTCAAAGCGGTATGGGAAGACACGTTTGTGTCCCATGAGATGAAGCGTTTCATATTTGTCGGCATTATAAGTTTCCTGAAAAACAGTCACATAGTCTGCGCCACATTCATGCAGATAAGCGTAATCCTTTGTATTGCACGGATAAATTTCAAGTCCCACATTTCTGAAATATTTTTTGGCAAGACGGCAGGCATCGCCGATATAGGTAATGCTGCTCTTTGATTTGCTCTCGCCCGTCAGCATCAGAATTTCTTCAATGCCGGAATCGGCAATAACCTTCATTTCATGCTCAATTTCTTCCATGGAAAGCTGTTTTCTGTGAATATCGTTATAGCAGTTAAAACCGCAGTAAACACAGTAATTTTCACAGTAATTTGCAATATACAGCGGTGTGAAAATGTAGGTAGAATTACCGAAGTGGTTACGCGTTTCACGCTCGGCACGCTGTGCCATTTTTTCCAGAAACGGTTCTGCGGCAGGGGAGAGCAGTGCCTTAAAGTCCTCAATGCTGCAGCGGTCGTGGGAAAGTGCAGCTAAGACATCGCGCGCCGTGTATTTGTCCGGCTCATAAGCGTTCATGGCAGCAAGCACCTTGTCACGGATATCGGAAGAAATCTGTTCCATGTCCGGCAGATATGCCATGTGGTCTGTACGGGAAGCCGGATTATTTTCCAGTTCTGTTTTTCGTTTTAAAGCGGCAGGACTTAATTTGCCGTTCTGAATAATAAAATCATTTTCCTTTTGATTGGTGTCCATAAAATAAGACCTCTTTTCTAAAATTAGTTATGTAAAAATCCGGTCAGCGGGTCGGAAGCTTCGCCGCCTTTATTTAATACACGTCCAAGACCGGAAAGGTAGGCACGCCGTCCGGCTTCAATTGCAAGACCGAAAGCTTTTGCCATTTCAGGAATATTTCCGGCAGTTGCAATCGCGGTATTTGCCATGATAGCGGCGGCACCCATTTCCATAGCTTCACATGCCTGTGAAGGCTTTCCGATACCGGCATCCACGATAACCGGGAGGTCAATTTCATCAATTAAAATCTGAATAAATTCTTTGGTTGCAAGTCCCTTATTAGAGCCAATCGGAGAGGCAAGCGGCATGATGGAAGCGGCGCCTGCATTGACTAAATCTCTGGCGGCATTTAAGTCAGGGTACATATACGGCATAACGATAAAGCCTTCCTTTGCAAGAATTTCAGTTGCCTTAATCGTTTCGTAGTTGTCAGGAAGCAGGTATTTAGAGTCGTGCATAATTTCGATTTTGACAAAATCACCGCAGCCCATTTCCCGTGCAAGGCGCGCAATGCGGACAGCCTCGTCGGCATTTCTGGCACCGGACGTATTCGGAAGCAGTGTGACACCCTCCGGGATATAGTCCAGAATATTTTCGCTGTCTTTGGTATTGGCACGTCTGACAGCCAGCGTGATAATCTGCGCACCGGCATCGGATACGGCTGCGCGGATTAAATCCAGATTGTATTTACCGGAACCTAAGATAAAGCGGGAAGAAAAGGTATGTCCTCCCAGTGTAAATGTATCATTTTCAATCATAATTTTTCTCCGTTTCCGAGCAGTCTGACTGCTCTGTTTTAATTTAGAATTTAGCCGTGTTGTGAAAATGTTTATCAGCCGCCGCCCATAAACTGCACGATTTCGATAACATCGCCGTCCTGAATCCGTGTATCGGCATAATCTTTTTTGCTGACAATCACTTCATTGCGCTCAACGGCAATGTGGGACAGCACATATCCTTCGGACAGCAGATAATCTGCAATGCTCATGCCGTCTGCCTGCATGGCTTCGTTTCCGTTAATCTGAATCATGAAAAACCTCCTGTCTGTAGATTTGATAACCCGCTGATGTGTCCGGCATATCCGGGTAAAAGTCTTGTTATAAAATAAAAAAAGACCGCACGAAAGGAAAGCTACACCCGCGGTGGTGTACCCCTTCGTGCGGTCTTACTGACGAACACTCTGTCTGTTATCATAGCATAAAAAATGAATTTGTCAAATTTTTTTGAGAATTTTTTATTCTATTACGGATATTTTCTTGAAAATAAACTTGACATATACCCTACAGGGGTATAATATGTGATTAAAAATAAAGTTCAAATATATTGTAGTAGAAATGGAGAAAATATGCAGGAAGAAGAAATGTGCTGTTGTCATAAGCATAAGGAACGCTCTGAAAAAGAGTACCGGGATTTAATTAATCGTTTAAACAGAATAGAGGGTCAGATTCGTGGAATTAAAGGCATGGTTGAAAAGGATGCGTATTGTCCGGATATTCTGATTCAGGTGGCGGCGGCCAATGCGGCGCTGAACAGCTTTAATAAAGTGCTGCTTGCCAATCACATCAAGACTTGTGTCACAGATGATATCCGTGCAGGAAAAGAAGAAACGGTAGACGAGCTTGTAAAAGTTTTGCAGAAATTAATGAAGTAACAAAAGATATAAATAACATGAATAAAGCGAATAAAATGGTGCCGGGGCGCAAGGTTTTTACTTCTACCCACCGGATATCATAAAGACTGGAGGGAATAATAAAATGGAACAGTATACAGTAACAGGCATGAGCTGTGCGGCATGCAGTACGCGTGTGGAAAAAGCCGTATCCAAAGTGCCGGGCGTAACATCGTGTTCCGTAAGTCTTCTGACCAATTCAATGGGCGTAGAAGGCACGGCATCGGAACAGGATATTGTAAAAGCCGTCACAGATGCCGGATACGGTGCTTCCAAAAAGGGAAGCAAAGCGGCAGAAAACACCAAAAACGGCAGTTCGGCGGCTGGCAGTTCATTTGGTGATGAGGAGCTGTTAAAAGACAGGGAAACCCCTGTTTTAAAGAAAAGACTGCTGTCATCGCTGGTATTTTTAATTGTCCTGATGTATTTTTCCATGGGGCATATGATGTGGGGCTGGCCGCTTCCGGCGGTGCTTGCCGATAACCATATCGCCATGGGGCTGATTCAGATGCTTTTAACGATTGCGGTGATGGTGATTAATCAGAAGTTTTTCATCAGCGGCTTTAAGAGTCTGTTTCACAAAGCACCGAATATGGATACACTCGTGGCATTAGGCTCGGCTGCGGCATTTGTATACAGCACGTATGCGCTGTTTGCCATGACTGATGCACAGGTGCATGGCAATATGGACGGTGTTATGCACTACATGCACGAATTTTATTTTGAATCGGCGGCAATGATTCTGACACTGATTACGGTCGGTAAAATGCTTGAAGCCCATTCAAAAGGAAAAACAACCGATGCTTTAAAGGGTTTGATGAAGTTAGCACCGAAAACGGCAGTGCTGTTAAAAGACGGTGTGGAAACGGAAGTTTCCATTGAGCAGGTACAGAAAGGCGATATCTTTATTGTACGTCCGGGAGAAAATATTCCGGTAGACGGAAAAGTATTGGAAGGCAGCAGTGCAGTCAATGAATCGGCACTGACAGGAGAGAGTATTCCTGTGGATAAAGCGGCAGGCAATCTGGTATCCGCGGCAACAATCAACCAGTCCGGTTATTTAAAATGTGAAGCGACAAGAGTCGGGGAAGATACGGCACTGTCACAGATTATCCAGATGGTCAGCGATGCGGCGGCAACAAAAGCCCCGATTGCAAAGGTCGCCGATAAAGTATCCGGTATCTTTGTACCGGCAGTTATTACGATTGCGGCAGTAACCATCATTGTGTGGCTGCTTGCGGGACAGAGTGTCGGATTTGCATTGGCAAGAGGAATTTCCGTGCTGGTTATCAGTTGTCCGTGTGCATTAGGACTGGCAACGCCGGTTGCGATTATGGTAGGCAACGGCATGGGCGCAAAAAACGGTATCTTATTTAAGACGGCGGTATCCTTGGAAGAAGCGGGAAAGATTGAGATTGTGGCACTGGATAAGACCGGAACCATTACAACCGGTGAACCAAAGGTCACAGACGTTATCTGCAATAAAGGTGTCACGGAAAAAGAACTGATTTCATTTGCGTATGCACTGGAAAAAAAGAGCGAACATCCGCTGGCAAAGGCAGTACTGGCATATGCCGAAGCAGCGCAGACAGATATTTTTGAAGTGAATAACTTTACGGCACTTCCGGGAAACGGACTGACGGCAGAATATGAAAATGCGGTATTGTCAGGCGGAAATTACAAATTTATCAGTACCCGCACCGCGGTTTCACAGGAAATGCAGGAGCAGTCACAAAAGCTTGCAAATGCGGGAAAGACACCACTGTTTTTTACAAAGGACGACAAACTGCTTGGAATCATTGCGGTTGCGGACGTTATCAAGGAAGACAGCCCGGAAGCCGTCAGACAGTTACAGAACATGGGAATCCGTGTTGTCATGCTGACAGGCGACAATGAACGGACGGCGAAGGCAATCGGCGCACAGGCAGGCGTAGATGAGGTTATCGCAGATGTCCTGCCGGACGGAAAAGACAGCGTTATCAGCCGCTTAAAGCGTGACGGCAGGGTTGCAATGGTCGGTGACGGCATTAACGATGCACCGGCGCTTACGAGAGCCGATATCGGTATTGCAATCGGTGCGGGAACGGATATTGCAATTGATGCGGCAGATGTTGTACTGATGAAAAGCCGTTTAAGCGATGTTCCGGCGGCAATCCGTTTAAGCCGTGCAACGCTTAGAAACATTCATGAAAACCTGTTTTGGGCATTCTTTTATAATATCATCGGAATTCCGCTGGCGGCGGGCGTATGGATTCCGTTCTTTGGATGGAAGTTAAATCCGATGTTTGGTGCTGCGGCAATGAGCTTATCAAGCTTCTGCGTAGTAACCAATGCGTTACGCTTAAATCTTTTCTCTGTACACAATGCAGAAAAAGATAAAAAAATAAAATCAAAAAAGAAAGTAGAGGACAAGAAAATGGAAAAAACATTAACAATCGAAGGAATGATGTGCGGACACTGTGAGGCAAGAGTAAAGAAGGCACTCGAAGCCCTTCCGGAAGTCAAAGAAGCAGTTGTCAGCCATGAAGCGGGAACAGCTGTTGTTACCTTAGAAAGTGCCGTTTCGGATGAAGCATTAAAAGAAGCTGTGGAAGCACAGGATTACAAGGTGATTTCCGTACAGTAATATTGAATTATTTCCGGCACAGTGGTATGATAAGTGGATAATTGCAAATGTAAGGAGTAAGTATGTTTCGGAAAACAATGGAAGAATACGAAGCGGATACCAGAAAAAAACTGGTAATAGATATCCGGGAAAAAGAAGCGTTTGACAAGGAAACGATGCCCGGAGCCCTTCATATGGACAGTGAAACGCTCAAACAGCAGATAAAAGAACTCACAAAGGATCAGACACCTGTTTACCTGCTGTGCCATACAGGACAGCAAAGTGATGCACTGGCAGAGGATTTTGAAAAAGAAGGCTATGAAGTATACAGTATACAGGACGGATTCCGTGCATATCTGCGGTTAAAGCTTCGCACAGTTATGCGTCAGGAGGATTTAAAGGAACAGTGCTGTGCCGATGTGGAACGCAGTATTGTAAAGAAGTTCCGAAAGGAAATCTGGCGGCCGTTTACAAAGGCGATTAATGAGTATGAACTGATTAAAGACGGCGACAAGATTGCAGTCTGCATTTCCGGCGGAAAAGATTCTATGCTGATGGCAAAGCTTTTTCAGGAATTAAAGCGCCACGGACAGCAGAATTTTGAAGTTGTATATCTGGTAATGAATCCGGGCTACAATCCGTTTAATTATCAGGTTATTTTAGACAATGCACAGTTTTTAAATGTGCCGATTACGGTATTTGAATCGGAAATCTTTGATATTGTTGCATCAGAGGAACAGTCACCGTGTTATCTGTGTGCGCGTATGCGCCGCGGCTACCTGTACAGCAAGGCAAAAGAGCTTGGCTGTAACAAGATTGCGCTGGGACACCACTTTGATGATGTTATCGAAACCATTTTAATGGGTATGCTCTACGGGGCACAGATTCAGACCATGATGCCAAAGCTGCACAGTACGAATTTTGAAGGCATGGAGTTAATCCGTCCGTTATATCTGGTGCGCGAAGAAGATATTATCCGCTGGAGAGATTACAATCATTTACAGTTTATCCAGTGTGCATGCCGCTTTACGGAAAGCTGTGCTTCCTGCGGCGGAACGGAGAAAGGTTCAAAGCGTGCGGAAATTAAGGCGCTGATTAAAGAATTAAGCGCGAAAAGTCCGTACATTGAAAAGAACATTTTCCGAAGCGTGGAAAATGTCAATCTGAATACTATTGTTGCTTATAAACAAAACGGTCAGAAACATTCATTTTTGGAGGATTATGATTCTAAATATTAAGCAGACACAGTTTGGTGCCGAGCCGGAATTTGAAATCGAAGATACTGCCACAGGGGAAACGCTGGCAAAATGCACATCGCTGAATCACATTTCCACGGAAATCGTATTTGCGGGACAAAATGCGTATACGCTGTCCTTTGAGCCGGTCTTACAGGAAAGAGAAGGCGAAAAGAATGAACTGATGTATAGCATTTTAGAGCATAACCGGCCGGTGGGAGGTCTTTATACGGCGGAAGTCTGTCAGAAAAAGATATTGTTTGTATCCGTGGGATATGACTATTATAAAATACAGTTTTACGATAGAGAGTATCAGCTGTATGAAATCGGACTGGGAACGGACCGGCATTATCTTTGTTTATATCAGGACGGACAGACGGTGGCGATTGTGCATAAGCCGACAGAAGTAAAAAGCCACTTGGATATCTATACGGTGTATCTGGAGAATGCGCAGTACCGGGATATCGCCTGTATTGCAGCACTGTTTATAGATGGTCTGGAATACAGCAGCAATGATGAAATAGCGGACAGCGCCATTAAGGAAGAATATCTTTCCTTTAATAAAGAGCTGAATTCAAAATTTGATGCCGCATTTTTAGAACGCGTCAGAACAAACAATATGTAAAAAATGCCTTGCCACAAGCCGCAAGGCATTTTTTGTTATCCGTGTACGGTCGGAAGGTGGCTTAAATTGTTGTCTTGTGTGCCGTCAGGGATAGATTTTAAATATTCCGTATCTTTGTTGTGGGCAACGCCGACACCCTGAATTTGGTTTCCTTTTGCAAGTTCAACACCGGATTCCCTTGATACGATCCGTCCGTCAGAAAGCTGATAGCCGGTCACGGTGCCGCCGGATTTTACAAGTCCGGTAATTTTTAAAGCGTCCGGTCCGGCATCGGAAATGCTGTCCATTGCCATTATCGGGAGGATACTGCCGGTTTTTTCTTTATTCATATTCACACCAATCTCCATTCCGCAGGCATTTTAATGCAGGAGGAATCGCGAGTCAAATGTCAGATTCGGCTCTGCGATAAGGGCAGCTTTGTGATGCCTGCGGCACAAAGTGCCGTGAAAAAAACCAGCACAGCAATGTGATTTTTTACACTAATCTCCATTTTTATAAAAAAAGTGATGAGGTTACAAAAATAGTGTATGAAACTTCTGCACGATTATAAGTAGAAAAAAATGTATCGGAAAATCAAGGAAAGTGGTATAATCATTGCATGAGCAGGACAAAGCTGCGTATACTATTTTTAGAATTTGAATATGAAGTTTTATGCAGATTGCAGGCAGAAAGTGAGGCAGTTATGGGACTGATTAATAAAGAAAAAGTACTGCGTGGTGTGGGAAAAGCCGTAGATGCAGCCAATAATGCAGCAGATAAAGTGCATGATTATGCAAAGGAAAAAGAACTGGATAAAAAAGCGGAAGAAGCGGTTCACAAAACAGAGAATTTTATCAGGGAAAATGAAATTGATAAAAAGGTTATCAATGCCGGAAAAACGCTGGAAAACGGTGTGATCAGCGTAGGAGAGAAACTGGAAGAAACATTTAATAAACTGTTTTAAAAATAAAAATCAGGGGAACTTTAAGAGATTCCCCTGAAATTTTTTACAGACGTATATTTATGCGCAAAATGGTCTCAGTAATGTTTCAAGCTCATCGGTGCTGTGGTCATTTCGTACGACGCGAAGTGTCATGACACGACGCGGATCCATACTTAAAATGCCAAGCATTGATTTTGCATCGAAGAAATAACTTCCCATACAAATGTCAAAATAACCGTCAAGCGTGTTAATTGTGTTTACGAATTTTACCGCATTGTCTGTTGTTTTTAAAAGAATATGGTACGTTAAAGTGTTCTTGTCTGAGTTCATTTCCTTACCTCCTTCAATGTTGAGAAGCGAACTGATTTCGTAAAGTTCTAAGTAACAGAACTTTTTATTTATATACTTATCATGCCCAAATGTCAAATAAAATCTACAAAGTATTAAAAAAAGTACATTGCAGATTTTTAAAAAGCAGGCTAGTGTGAAAAATAACGCTGATGCGCTTATTTTTCACACAGCACTTTGTGCCGCAAGCATCACAAAGTCGCTTTTTATCGCAGAGCCAAATAAGATTTGGCTCGCGATTCCGCAGGCATTAAAATGCCTGTGGAATGGAGATTATTAAAAAAAATGTAAAAAAGAATACATCGGAATGGAGTACAAAATGATTAAAAAAGAGATTAATGAAATTAAATCACAATATACATTGGAAGAGTGTGGTATTTTAAGACTGTGTGGCTGTTATGTCAACGGTGACAAGGAAAAAGTGGCACGGTTTAACCAGACGTTTTTAAATCTGCCGGAGGAAGAAAAACATAAATACTTCGATATTTTTAGAAAGACATTGTCGGGAACACCGGGCAAGAATCTTTTGGATATGCGTTTTACCATGGATTCCTATGCAGATGGCGGCGCGAGAACCTTTTTATATCAGCTGCGCGACAGCGAATTAAAAGATGATGCCCTGCTTGAAAAATTTTATGATAAAGTCATTGAATCATACAGTCATCCGGGGAATTATCTGATTCTGCTGATTAATCAGGTGTATGACGTGCCGGGACGGACCAGTGACGGCATTGACATGGAAGATGCATCAGACGAGGTGTACAGCTATCTGCTGTGCAGTATCTGCCATGTATCTCTTTCAAAGCCGGGACTGGGGTATTTTGAAGAAGACCACGCCTTTCATGACCAACAGCAAAATCACATGGTGGATCTGCCGGATATTGGATTTTTATTTCCGGCATTTAATAACAGGAGTGAAGACGGGGAAGGCGTGTTATATTATTCAAAGGATGCCAATGCGTTTGAACAGCTGTTTCTGGCACAGGTTTTAAACTGTGAAGTGCCGCTTTCTGCAGGCAGCCAGAAGGAGAATTTTCAGGTGCTGGTAGAAGAAACACTGGGCGAAGAATGTAATTATGAAACAATTAAAAATATTCATGAGAATCTTAATGAGATGATTCAGGAACAGAAAGGAAATCCTGAACCGGTGACAATTGATAAGACCGAGATGCGGGATTTGCTGGAAAAAAGCGGTGTAAAAGAAGAACGTTTACAGGATTTTGAGGAACATTTTGAGCAGGCGATAGGAGAAAATACACGGCTGATGGCAGCAAACATTGCGGAAACACGCAAGTTTGAGGTAAAGACACCCGATGTTGTGGTAAAGGTCAATCCTGAAAGAACCGACCTGGTTGAAACCATGGAAATCGAAGGAAAGCAGTACCTGGTCATTCAGATTGACGAGCATCTGGAAGTCAATGGGATTTCAGTCAATCCCGAAACAGGAGAGGTGCAGTATAACGAATAATATAAAAGACAGAAAGGGGCAGATACAGCAATGAAAGAGCGGGTTACGCAGCGTTTTTTAAAATATGTGGCAGTAGATACGCAGTCCGATGAGGCTTCAGACACGTTTCCGAGTACAGAAAAGCAGAAGGTACTTGCAAAAATGCTAGTGGAGGAATTACGCCGGATGGGCGTGCCGCAGGTAGAAATTGACGAACAGTACGGTTATGTCTATGCAAAGATTTTATCCAACAGGCCAGATGGAGAAAAAGTGCCGGTGCTTGGATTTATTGCACATATGGATACTTCTCCCGAAGTATCGGGAGCGGATGTAAAACCGCAGATTATCCGTCAGTATGACGGCAAAGACATCGTGTTAAATAAAGACAAAAATATTGTCTTATCGGTGGAAGAATTTCCGGAGCTTGTGCAGTATACCGGACAAACGCTGATTACGACAGACGGTACAACACTGCTTGGCGCAGACGATAAAGCCGGTGTGGCAGAGATTATGACGATGGCAGAACAGCTGTGCAGCCATCCGGAGATTGTACACGGGGATATTGCCATTGCATTTACCCCCGATGAAGAAGTGGGCGGCGGCATGGACCATTTTGATGTGGGGCGGTTCGGTGCAGACTATGCCTATACTGTTGACGGCGGGGCGCTCGGCGAGCTGGAATATGAGAACTTCAATGCGGCGAAGGCAGTGATTCATGTAACCGGAAGAAGCGTTCATCCGGGAGATGCCAAGGATAAGATGAAAAATGCCGCAGTTATGGCAATGGAATTTCACAGTGAACTGCCAAAGCAGGCATGTCCTGAACGTACAAGCGGCTATGAGGGCTTTTTCCATCTGACCGACATGCACGGCAGTGTGGAAGCGGCACAGTTATCGTATATTATCCGTGACCATGACCGTGAAAAGTTTGAAAAGAAAAAGCAGCTGGTGGAAAGTATTTGCAGTAAACTGAATGAAAGACATGGTGGAGCGTTTTTTGCGGCAGAAATCACGGACCAGTATTACAATATGAAAGAAAAAATTGAACCGTATCTGTTTTTAATAGAAAATGTAAAGACATGTATGAAAAAGCTGGACATTGAACCGCATATCCAGCCGATACGAGGCGGAACAGACGGCGCAAGACTTTCCTTTATGGGCATTCCGTGTCCGAATCTGTGCGCAGGCGGTCACAATTTTCACGGACGGTATGAATACTGTTGTGTAGAATCTATGGAAAAAATCACGCAGCTTCTTATATTGCTGGCACAAAAATAGAAATTTAGAACCAAAAGTCCGCAGGCAGATTTGAAAAGAATCTGTCTGCTTTTTTTTATTTGTCGGGTTTTGGCATACGAAATGCACAAAAAAATGTCGAAAACTTAACAAAATGAACATAAACTTATCAAAAATACACAAAAATAAAAGACGATACCAAAGTATCATTGACTAAATGCCTGTAAAATGTTACTTTAATAAAGAACTTAGATAAAATGTTTATGCAAAAGTATTTCAAAAAACTCCTGAAAATATTGTAATGTAGGTTTTGCATAAGCATTTTTTTAAGTGGAATATAGAATGTATTGGGATTATCTGTGGCTGGGCGCAGATAAGAAAGGAGTGCTATGAGAAGAAGCTTGAAGAAAATGATGGCTGTCGGACTTACGGCTGCGATGACAGTCGGTTCCATCAGTTTTCAGGGGTTGTCAGCAAATGCAGCGGGACTGCCGACAACCGACGGACATAACAAATATGTCAACAGTGAAGTCTTTAATGTGATTTCTGATGATAGTTTTGGTACAAAGGAATTGGAGAGCCCTTTATTTGACAAGACAACGGGAAGCAGTGACATCAGTAATTTACAGGTTCCAACACTGGCATATGACGATACAAGCATCGCACTTGTATGGGATAAGCCGGAAAAATATGATAATGTAGCAGATTATAACGTTTACGTCAACGGCACACTTGATGGAACAGCAAGAAAGAATTATGAAGAAAATGCCAAATGGGCAGATACATATATGAAATCCTTCTATGAATATTATGAAACCAATAGTGACGTAGATATGGTAAATGTGGATATTCATTCTTATCGTGCAACAGGTCTTACACCTGACACAGAGTATACCTTTAAGGTTGTTGCAGTTGATAAGGACGGAAAAGAACTCGGAACGGCAAAGGAAATCAGTCAGAAAACGGCAGTTAAACCGGAGGGGTTTAACATTTTAGATTATGGTGCAGTGGCAACAGAAGGTTACACTTCTTATAATGATGAAGTCAATGCACTCGTAGAAAAGAATACAAAAGCAATCCAGGCAGCAATTGATGCCTGTACACCGGGCGGAAAGGTTGTGATTCCGCAGGCTGAGGACGGAAAGGTCTTCGTATCCGGTGCACTTTGGTTAAAGAGCGACATTACAGTAGAATTAGACGGTACACTCTGGGCATCACCAAACAGTGACCATTTTGAAATCGGTTTCTTAATGTATCCGTTCTACACCGATACAAGAGGCTGGGGCTTACTGAATGCCACAAGTGCCGATGAAAATGCTCCGCTTGAAAATATCCGTATTACCGGTAACGGTACACTTTACGGCAACGGCTGGAAGTATGGTGCAGGCGATAAAATGTATGAAGACGGTTACACCTCCAATGCCGGTGTAAATACGCAGGCAGGTGACCCGTCAGATACAGAAAACTATGGTCTGCCAAGATACATGGGCGGCAGTAATACAAAGGTTTATTACTATGGTATCCAGGCTGCCGATTCTGCAAAGAAATATCTTGCCAACCTCACAAACGAAGACGGTTCAAGAAAGTATTCCGATGAACTGATTAATTCGCTGTCAGGCTATATTGAAAAAGATCTGGCAGATAACGGTAAGGTTGATAAAAACGGAAAGGATAAATTTATCGACGTAGAAACGGGAAATAATGCAGGTATTGAAAAGGCAGATATTACCAATGCTTATGCGACACGTTCCAGCCTGTTAATTATGAGAAATGTCAGCAACGTTTATGTAGGTGACATTACCGTTGAAAATCCGGCAAACCACTCTGTTAATATTCTGGATTCCAGAAATATTTCAACAGAAAATGTCAAGGTATTCTCTTATGACGGCAACAACGGTGACGGACTTGGATTTGGCTGTTCACAGAATGTAATCTGCTGGAACAACTTCACAGATACAGGTGATGATAACTTAGGTTTCGGTGCATCTGTTGGTGAAGGCGCAAGAGACAGCGATATTCAGACCAATTCAGAAATCTGGATGTTTAATAACTTCCTTCGTGAAGGTCACGGCGGTCTGGCAGCAGGTTCACACACAGGAAACGGTATTCAGGACGTATTATTTGAAGATACCGTCATGAACCACATTGATATGGCATTCCGTTTCAAATCTGCACCGACGAACGGTGGTTTTATTGCCAACATTACAATGCGTGACTGCGCAGTTGCAGATACACAGCAGGCATGGGTACTTACAACAAGCTACAGTGACCCAAACAGTGCATCTACAACAGAATTTGCAGAAATCGGAAAATTCTACAACTTTGCATCGTACAATGTGTCCGTATACGGCGTACAGTATAATACCGTACAGGTACTTGCAGATGTTGATCCGGTCAGCAATCCACAGAAACCATGGCATACACACAGCCACTTATACTTCCAGGATATTACCTTTGGTAATGTCGGAACAAATGGCGGCTTTAAGAATAAGAACGGCTGGGAATCATTAATCGGCTGTGAAAATTCAGTATTCTATAACTTTAAGACCGTATCTTATGCAAAGAAGGCAGTAGATAAAAAGACGGATAAGACATGGAATAATATGCAGTATTGCAAAGACATTGTATTCCAGGGTACAACATGGGATTCAGTCAACAACTGCACCGATAAGATGCAGAACATGATGTCAGGTATTACTGTAAAGGATTCAACCGTAAAGGCAGAAGTTGTTCCGGCTGTTACAGAACCGGATTCAGGTTCTACGGGTGGAGAAGGTGAAGAAACAACCGTTAAGGCAGCATGGGATGCAGCGGCAATCGTAGCAGCTACAACAACTGCCAACGGACTGACAGCACATGCAGATGCCAATGATGCAAACGGCGGCTGGAAGACTGCAACAGTAACAGAAGCCGATACAACAGGTGAAGGTGCTGTATGGCAGGTCGGAACAGAATATGTTGCAGCCGGTAAGACGAAGGCAATGGATTCAGACGGTAAAACACAGTCTAAGGGAACAATTCCGGTATCAGGATGCTTCCTTACATATGAAGCTGCAGAAGACGGCGTATTAAGCATTGACCAGAAGACGCTTGCAACCAAGAGATTTTATGTAGTGGATTCAGATGGTAAAGTTGTTGTAGACTATCAGAATACCAATGAAAAGGATACAGCAGCAAAATATGAAACATTAACTGCACAGGTACAGGCTGGAAAGACCTATTACATTTATGCAAACGGCGCAACAGCAAATATTTTAAAGATTACATTTGCTACAAAGACAGCCGGTACAGCAGCGCAGACAGCAGTACAGGCACAGACCGCCAAGGCTTCTGACGGACGTCAGGTAAAGCTTTCATGGAATGCGGTTGAGAATGGAGCAGAAGAAGTATTCTACGGTGTAGATACTTATGTAGATGGTGAAAAGGTTGATATTACAGATGGTATTACAGGAACAGAAACCATTATGGACAGATTATCATCCGGTGTAACTTATACATTTAAAGTATATGTAAGTGAAAAAGGTGACAATGCAAACAGCATGAGTGTTACAGGACAGAATAAAACATTACTCGGCGAAGTAACTGTTACTGTAGACGGTGAAAAAGATACAGCAGATATTGAAGCACCGGAAAATGTGACATCAGAACTTGCAAGTGCAGTTTATACACATGCACAGGGAACATGGACAGCAATCAGTTCAAGTGATGCAAGAATCAGAGGTTATAAGATTTACGCAAACGGAAAGCTTGTCAATACAGTTTATAACTATCAGATTCCGAAATTTGCAACGGCAGAAACCGTATCAAAGCAGATTGGCAGACTGACACCGGGTACAGAAAATACCGTTGAAATCGTTGCATTTACAGATGCAGGGGTTGAATACAAGTACCCACAGGCACAGATTACAACACTTGGCAGCTATGATTACAAAGCGCCGGTATTCGCAGAAAATGCAAAAGTAACGGCAGAAGTAAAGGATAACGATGTTGTTCTTACATGGACAGCAGCAACAGATGACACCGCAGTCGGCGGATACCGTGTATATGTTGACGGAACACCGGTTGTACCGGAAGGTAAGGACTTCAATCCGGTAAACGGCGATTATACAACGGCTGAAACAACTTATACAGTAACAGGTCTTGATTTAACAAAAGACCATACATTTACAATTCAGGCAGGCGATACATGGTGGAAAGCCGCACAGACTATGGGAACATATGATAAGATGGCAGGCTTTAACTGGACCGTAGAGGGCATCAGCACAACACTGAGTGCCAGATATGAGTCGGATTCTGCTGTAACAGATGCTTCCGGTGCAAATATAGCGGTTGCAGTAAAGGCAGATGCAGGTGTAATTCCATCAGGAAGCCAGCTGAAAGTAACAGCATTGGGAGAAGGAAATGCATATGATGCAGTAAAGAAATCTTTTGACAATAAGAAGTTCTCACTGCTGGATATCAGACTGCTGGATACAGAAGGAAATGTCATTCAGCCGGATGGAACAGTTACAGTTACGATTTCAGTTCCAAATGGTTATGACGCTGCAAAAACAAAAGTATTCTATGTTGCAGAGGATGGAAGCATGGAAGATGTAAATGCAGTTTATGCAGATGGTAAAATGACATTTACAGTGGCTCATTTTAGCAATTATGTAATTGTGGATGAAACAGTAGTCAAGGATAATGACAATTCAAACACTGGTGATGACAACCAGAATAATGGTGGACAGAATAACGGAAACCAGAACGGTGGCAATCAGAACAACGGTGGACAGAATAACGGAAACCAGAGCGGTGATAACCAGAATAATGGTGGACAGAATAACGCAGACCAGAACAGCAATAATCAGAATAACAGCCAGAATGGCGGAGCAGTATCAGATCATACAGATACAGGCGTAAAGACAGGAGATTCTTTTGCAATGTGGTTCTATGTAATTCTGATGGCAGCTGCAGCAGGTTTTGCAGGATGCCTTGTTATGAAGAAAAAGAAACTTGAAAAATAAAGAGCAGAAAATTGTATAATTAAAAGGCAGGGACACCGCATAGCTTGTGTTCCTGCCTTTTGCTGTATGATGTTAAAACTTATAGCTGTGGGCTTTGCCCCGACAGCATTATAAAGCGGTTGTATAAATAGCAACCATGTCTTCAACAGACAGGTGTTTTACTTTTCCGGCATTGTGGTGGGTGGAAATGTCACATTTTTCAGCCATAGTGCGAATCTGCTCCGGTGTCGGGGTAACGCCGAGTTCGGATAAAGAAACCGGCATATTGATGGAGTGATAAAAGTCTTCCATGGCTTCTATGCCCTTCAAAGCGGTTTCTGTATCATCTGCACCGGCGGTTACGCCTAAGACATGTGTGGCAAACTGCGCAAAGCGGGCAGGACGGGCATCCAGTACAAATCTTGCCCAGCTGCCCCACAAAGCGGCGAGTCCGGCACCGTGTGCCACGTCAAACAGACCGCCGATTTCATGCTCCATTTTATGGGTTGCCCAGTCACCGCCGTCCGTGCCGCAGCCGGTCAGTCCGTTGTGGGAAAGACTGCCGGCCCACATGACTTCTGCACGCGCATCATAATTAGCAGGTTCGTCTTTTAAAATCTTTGCATTTTTCATAACGGTGCGCATTAAAGATTCACTGATACCGTCTGTCAGTTCCATATTGTCACACTGGTTAAAATAGCGTTCCATGGTGTGCATTAAAATGTCAACACAGCCACTTGCCGTCTGATATGGCGGGAGTGTCATGGTCAGCTCCGGATTCATAACGGCAAAGCGGGCACGGCTGAAATTACTGCTGTAGCCGCGTTTAATCTGACCGTCTTCTTTGGTGATAACAGAAGAACCGCTCATTTCACTTCCGGCAGCAGCAATGGTAAGCACTGCGCCGATTGGAAGACAGCCTTCTGCCTGACGTTTAAAATCATAAAAATCCCAGACATCGCCGCCGTTGTAGACACCGTAACCGATGGCTTTCGCAGAGTCAATGACACTGCCGCCGCCGACAGCAAGAATAAAATCTACATTTTCTTTTTTACAGAGTTCAATACCTTCATAAACAAGGGAAAGGCGCGGATTTGGAACAACGCCGCCCAGTTCTACGTAAGAAACCGCTGCTTCGTCAAGGGATGTCTTAATGCGGTCGAGCAGACCGGAGCGGACAACACTGCCGCTTCCGTAGTGAATTAAAACCTTTTTGCAGTGCTGTTCTTTAACCAGCGCACCGGTCTGATTTTCAGTGCCTTTGCCGAAAACAACCTTTGTCGGTGTATAATAAGTAAAATTTTCCATAGATAACTGCCTCCAAATATTTTAAAATAAGTATGTATTTATAAAAAATACATGACAGATGAGAATGATTTCAGTATTATTATAGAGAAAGATTTTTTAAATTTCAAGAATGGAGCAATGTGAAGCACCCTTAAATTTAAGGCGCTTCACATGGCATTTTGTGCTGCGGGCATCACAAAATGCTTTTATCGCAGAACTGAATGAATTCAGATGAGAAATCGCCCGTGCGAATTGCTCATCGCTGGATTGCGATAAAAGGGCGCAAGAAAAGGAGAAAAATATGACAACAATTCAGACGATTGCTGCAACGACGGAATGTAATGATGTAATTCCTGAGCAGATGAATACAGAACTGACAATTTTAAGCGGCAAGTTTGCCGGTACGTGCTATGCAAAGGAAGGGTACCAGACGATTCGTACCCAGCCGGTGGAACGTGCGGTAAAGAGAGCAGAAGGCACGGCGGAACGCGGACATCATTCGGTATTCCAGCACTGCATGGTGACAATGGAAATCCAATGTCCGAAAATCATTGCCATGTTGTTAAATTCTATCGGTGTATCCAATACATCAGAAAAAAGTGCAAGATACACCAAAATGCAGCCGCAGACCGAAAAAGAACGGGAGTTCTATGAAAAGTGGCATACACTGGTATTAGAACGGATTTGTGAGGTGTATCCGGGAAAATTTGATGAAAAGGAAGTGGACAAGCTTGCCTATGAAAATGCAAGATATATGATTTCTGTTTTTTGTCCGACTGCAATGGTCTATTCCCTGCCGTTCCGTAACATTTTCTATGTGCTGGACTGGACAGAGCAGATGAAGAAAAATCTGGAGAAATTATCCGGCGGCTTTAATAAAAGACTGCATGACGAACTGGAATCCTTAGAGGAGCAGTTACTTTTAGTTGTCGGCGGAAAACAGAATTTCCATGACAATAAAAATGAAGCCTTCCGCTTTATGCCGGTACAGGCTTACGGGGAGGACGATAACGACAACCGTGAATATTTTGGTGATGTCTATACGGCAAAATTCCTTGCTTCCTTTGCACAGGTAGCACAGGAACAGCGCCACAGAACTCTGCGCGTAAAAATTCATTTCAGCGGGGACGATGCAGAAGAATATGGTTTTTACGTACCGGAAATTCTTCGGGGAACACCGTTAGAGGAACAGTGGCTTTCGGATATGCGAAGCATTAAGGAAATATATCCGCAGGGAACACTTGTATCCGTTACGGAACAGGGCTTGTTTGAAGATTTTGTATTAAAAAGCAAAGAGAGAATGTGCGGCAGGGCGCAGCTTGAAATTATGCGCATTACAGAACAGCTCACACAGAAATTTGTTGAGAATGCAGATAATCTGTCCACTGCCAATAAGAAACGTTTAAAAGACATCACAGAAAGCGGGAAACCATGCGCCCGCTGTGGATTTGCGGACTTTACCTGTACGGAAGGCTGCAAATGGGGCAAAAACGGCGCTTTAACACGCACAATTTAGGAATACAAAAATATAGAATAGAAAGCTGTCAGATACAGAAATGTAAAACATTTTCTCTGACAGCTTTTTTGTATATTTTTTTAAGAATCCGCCATACTGAAATTGTGATGTTAAAATGGAGGAGCTTTATGAAAAGAAAATTTGGTATGGCGGATAAGCTTGGGTATATGTTTGGCGATTTTGGCAATGACTTTGCATTTATATTATCGTCTATGTTTTTGTTAAAATTTTATACGGATGTGATGGGCGTATCGGCGGTAGTCGTTGGTACGATGATGATGGCAGCGCGGCTGCTTGATGCGTTCACGGATGTGACGATGGGGCAGATTGCGGATAGAAGCCGCGGAAATAAAAAAGGCAAATTTGCACCGTGGCTATTAAGAATGTGCGGACCGGTGGCAGTATCTTCATTTTTAATGTATGCTTCGTGGTTTGCAGAAATGCCGATGACATTTAAGATTATCTGGATGTTTTTTACGTATCTGCTCTGGGGCAGTGTGTTTTATACGGCAATTAATATTCCATATGGTTCGATGGCATCGGCAATTTCGGCAGAGCCAAAAGACAGAACGGCGCTATCGAACTGGAGGACAATCGGCGCTACGCTTGCGGCAACGGTTATTGGTGTTGTACTGCCGTTAGTGGTTTATTACACCGATGAAAACGGGAATGCCGTGCTTTCCGGTACGCGTATGAGCATTGCAGCGTTCTGGTGTTCTGTAGGTTCAGTTATCTGTTATCTGTTGTGTTATTTTATGGTAACGGAGCGCGTAAAAGCAGAAACAACAAAGCAGAAATTCTCATTTATGGGACTGATTGGCAGTCTGATTCAGAATCGTGCGCTCATCGGAATTGTGGTAAGTGCATTGCTGTTACTGCTTTCCCAGTTGTCGTTATCCAATATGGGTGCATACATTTATCCGAATTATTTCGGTGATGTCAAAGGACTTTCGCTGGCTTCACTGATCGGAACAGCGGTCACGCTGGTGCTGTCTGCCTTTACGGTGCGGCTGGCTGAGCGGGTCGGGAAAAGGGAAATGTCGGCGGCCGGATCGATTATCGGTGCGGCGGCATTGATAGCGGTATATTTTGTGCATACAAAAAATGTGTATGTGTGGCTTATTTTTTACGGCATTTCCTATATCGGACTGGCAATGTTTAATCTGGTGTGCTGGGCGATGATTACAGATGTCATTGACGATACACAGGTGCGTACCGGACAGCGCCAGGACGGAACAATTTATGCGGTGTACTCCTTTGCAAGAAAGTTGGGACAGGCGGCATCATCAGGGCTTGTCGGTGTTTTGCTGTCAGTGATTGGCTATAATACGGCAACGGCATATGACGAAAAGGTTGTAAACGGCATTTATACGATTACGTGTATTGTACCGGCAGCAGGATTTGTTTTACTTGCACTGTCCTTATGGTTTTTATATCCGCTTGGAAAGACTAAGGTGGAAGAGAATGCACGAATTTTAAAAGAACGAAGAGACAGAAGCGGAATGTAAGGGACGGGCAGTCCGTTGTTTTGGAATAAAAACAGGAACAATTGCTGATATTATTTACTTTTACACGGTAATGTGGTATAATCAAAATTATTTAAATAGTGTGACCGGATTAAAATTTAAAATTAAAATACGAAAGGTAGGAGAAGGTTATGGAAAGAGTACACAAGGCGAATCTGCTGGTGATTCTGGCATGTGTCCTGACAATGTCTGTTACAACGGTCATGTCATATGGAATGTCAACGCGGACAATCAAAGGATGTGGTGTGTTATGGGCAACGCTGATTATTGTAATGATTGTCCAGTTTTTACAGGTCAGTGATTTTGTCAAGGCAATGGTAATTGTTTTATGCCCGTCTTATGCAGTATTAATTTATTCAGGCTTGGTGAATGGCAACAGTATTGCATTTCTGGCAAATTTCATCACATTATGTATGGCAGTCCGGTATTTTGATAAGAAAATTATCAAGTATTATGCGATTCCGTTTACGGCGACATGTGTTGTATGTCTGTTTATTAATGTTAAGATTATTGATGGGGCATTTGTTGGTGCAATTTCAAAAATTTGTTTATTTGCAGTAAGTGCAGTGCTTTTATATCTTGGGACGAAATTTGGGGAGAAAAAGACAAGGCAGGCAGAAGCGGCACTCTGCCAGGTGCAGGAAAATACAGCAGTTGCCAACCGGATTGCTTTTAATCTGAACAGGGAAATTGTTGAATGTGGCACACAGGTAGAAGAAGTGACTTCCCATGCACAGTCTGTTAAGACATCCGCAGAACAGATGGAGCAGGTTGTGGATGAATCCAGCCGTGCGATTCAGACAGTTAGTGAGAAACTCAATACAGCCAAAGAACAGATTGATAAAAATTATGACTATGCACAGCAGCTGGAGCAGAGCTTTGCAGAAGTGACACAGGCAGTAAATGACGGTAATAAAGAAGCAAAGACAGTTCAGAAATCTATGCTTGAAATGTCTGAAACGGTCGGTCAGGCAAGTGATGCCACGGCAGGGTTGTTAGAACAGATGAATACGATTACAGGCATTTTAAATGATATTAATGCAATTGCCGGACAGACAAATCTCCTGTCCTTAAATGCTTCAATCGAAGCCGCCAGAGCCGGTGAACATGGAAAAGGATTTGCGGTGGTTGCAGACCAGATCCGTGTTCTTTCAGAAGACAGTAGAAAATCGGCAGACAGTATCAAAGAAATTATTCTGACACTGACAGAAACCGTCAATGGTGTGGTAGACAAGATTTCAGCAGGTGCTGATGCGGCAAAGAACAGTTCCGTACAGATTGAAGATTTAATCGGTAAGCTCGATACGGTTAACAACTCCGCAGAATCCGCAACAGTAGTTGTCAAAGAAGAATACGATGTTATCGGTGAGGTCAAAAGACAGTTTGACGATATTCAGGAAGAACTGGATACCGTAGCTGCAACTTCGGAAGAAAATGCTTCAATGGTTGCGGAAATTGGCAATAATATTGTCAATCAGACGGATTATGTCATGAAGCTTTCCGGTTCAATTGACAGTTTAAAGGAGTCTTCTAAGAAGCTGGAAGAACATTTTAATGAATAAAAATACAGATTTAGTAAATTATCTGGCGCAAAAGTATAGACAGAATAAACAGTTCTGTATAGATGAAAGCCGCAGGGGCATATGCTTCTGCGGCTTTTGGTATTTCAGCTATCTTCATGCGGTCTTTAATCGCCATGTTGACAGAACCGCCGGTTGCGTGGAAGAATGAGCCGTGTGGCAGGGAGTCGATGACGGTTGCACCGCTGTGAATCATCGCACCGGCAAGAATACCCGATGTCAGAATCCGTAAAACGGAAGACATCATACCCTGTGCGCCGCTAATCATCGTATTAACAGTGTCGGTCAGTCCGCCACCGCCGATGAATCCGCCGATTAACGCACCGAGAATAAGACTATATGCAGGGTGGACTTTCTTAATAATTAAAATAATTGCAATCACGAGCCCAATCAAAGCTCCAATTTTTCTCTATAATGATGAAAATGTCTGTATTGTGCGGAATACCTGCTCTGCGGTGTCCGCCATATTCTGACGGGCGTTGGCAGGATTCATGGCATCTTCTAAAGAAACAACATTTCTTAAAACCGGGAAAAAGGCATCAATGCCCTTGCGGTTGCAGGCAGTGGCATCTTTTGTGACACAGCCTGAGAACGCAAGTACCGGTTTGTCAAACTGCTTGGCAATCTTTGCGACACCAATCGGGGCTTTTCCCATAACCGTCTGACCGTCTAACCGGCCTTCTCCGGTTACGACAATATCTGCATCTTTGATATAATCACTTAACCGGGTTTCTTCAAGAACAATCTTAATCCCGGATTCAAGCGTGCCGTTTAAAAAGGTCATAAAGGCAAAACCGAGACCGCCTGCTGCACCGCTTCCTGCCGCTTTCGGATTGGCGTGCGGGAAAATTTCCCGTGCCAGTGTGGCATAGTAAGCCAGCCATTTATCCATTTGCAGAATCATGGCCGGCGTAGCGCCTTTCTGCGGACCGAAAATAGCACTGCATCCCTGCTCGCCGCACAGAGTATTGGTTACATCACAGGCAATACGGAACGTACAGTCTTTTAATTCCGGCAGGACATTGTCGGTGGTAATTTTATCAAGGACTTCAAGACCCATAGCGCCGAAAGGAACCGGATTGCCGTTTTTTTCAAGCAGTCCGAAACCGAGGGCCTGTAACATACCGGCACCGCCGTCATTGGTGGCACTGCCGCCGATACCCACAATAAAGTGGCGGCAGCCTTTTGTAATCGCATCGCGGATGACTTCGCCGACACCGTAGGTCGTTGTATAGAGCGGGTTGCGCTCCGTGTCGGAAACAAGTGTAATACCGGCAGAACCGGACATTTCAATAATGGCAGTCCTGGTGCTGTCAACAATGCCGTACTGGCAGGATACCGGCTTGCCGAGCGGTCCGGTGACGGTAACGGTTGTAAGCTGTCCGGCACAGCCGAGTGTCAGTGCTTCAACCGTTCCCTCGCCGCCGTCTGCGAGCGGACGGACTTCAATCTGCGCATCGGGATAGACGCGCCGGATACCTTCTGCGGCGCTGTTTCCCGCTTCAAAGGAAGATAAGCTTCCTTTAAAAGAGTCAATTGCAATTACTGCTTTCATAAAATCAACCTCACAATCTTTCAACTTATTTATCATTTGGTTTGGAATCATCTGTTCATAGTGTTTTGTATCACGCGTGTTTTTGATGATGTTATTATAACAGGGCATTTTTTAAAATGATATGTTATATAGAACAAAAAGAAATATAAAATGATATAAATTTATGTCATACTAAACAATATTAAAGAGAATATAAAAAAAATCTGCATTTAAAATGTGACTAGGAATCACTGCATTTGTAAAAAATTAGAAAAATCAGACGGACCAATACCGGTTATATAAAAGCCGGAGAAACCATCGAAGTAACAGATGATGACAGCTTTTTCGGCACAAAAAGGGGCATCAATATCCCGATTACATATAATGGAAAAATATGAATACAGCCTATTTGTCGGATACGCTTAAAGAAAAAGGCTTATCAGAGGATGCGCTGTGCCGGGTGGTCATTGTACGCCTGAATGTGCGTTACAACCCGAATAATTTGTTTATGATACAGTCGGCGATTACACAGGCATTTGCACACATGAACTGCAGCTTTTACAGATACAATTATCCCAATGAGTATATTTTAATTATTGAAAAGGAACGGCTGGAGAAAAACAGGCATATTTTAAAAAGACTGGCAGATACATATGAAAAGGTATTGTGTATCGGTGTCGGCAGTGTCAGCACGGTCATGGCAGGAGCGGCATCGTATGACTGACCGGCTACAATCCGCGTAAATTTACCGATGCCGTCGTCTTATACAGTGCTGTGCGGCTGGAAGATATCCCGGAATCATAAAAACGATGGACAAGTAATTAAGAAAATTTCTCAAAAAGTTCTTGACTTCTAATGAACGTTAGCATATACTAACGAAAGTAGGAAAGAACTATCAAAAGTTATTTATGATACACAAGAAAGGAGCTGCAATGATGCCGTTATCAATGGTTAAAGCGGGGGAAACAAATATTATCAGAAAGATTGGCGGAAAGGAAGAAGTCCGCAAGTTTTTGGAAAATCTTGGATTTGTGACCGGTGGGGAAGTTACTGTAGTATCTGAGATAAATGGCAATATGATAGTCAATGTAAAAGATTCCAGAGTTGCAATCGGTAAGGACATGGCGAACAAAATTATGGTTTAGTCATGCTTATATAGAAAACATTTCATGAGGAAAGAAGGAACAGAGTTATGAAAACGCTGAAGGAAACAGCTTGCGGCCAGACGGTGAAGGTAAAAAGACTTCACGGTGAAGGCCCTGTAAAAAGACGGATTATGGATATGGGCATTACAAAAGGTGTCGATGTGTATGTACGCAAGGTTGCACCTTTAGGAGATCCTGTAGAAGTAACAGTAAGAGGATATGAGCTATCGTTAAGAAAAGCCGATGCGGAAATGATTGAAGTGGAAGCATAATTTTCTTGCGGGGTGATAGACAGAAATTTTTTTTACATAGGGGTTAGAAAACGCTAACAAAAATAAGTTATATGAAAGGAAGCATTGAAATGTCGATTAAAATTGCACTTGCAGGTAACCCAAACTGCGGTAAGACGACACTGTTTAATGCACTGACCGGTTCGAATCAGTTTGTAGGTAACTGGCCTGGTGTTACAGTAGAGAAAAAAGAAGGAAAACTAAAGGGACACAGCGATGTAACCATCATGGATTTACCGGGTATTTACTCATTATCTCCATACACACTGGAAGAAGTTGTGGCAAGAAATTATCTGGTTGGGGAAAGACCGGATGCCATCTTAAATATCGTAGATGGTACGAATATTGAAAGAAACCTGTATCTTTCCACACAGTTAATGGAACTGGGAATCCCGGTCATCATGGCTGTCAACATGATGGATATTCTTGAAAAGAACGGGGATAAGATTCATTTAGATAAGCTTTCAGAAAAGCTTGGCTGCCCGGTTGTAGCAATTTCAGCGTTAAAGGGAACAGGCATTAAGGAAGCAGCAGACAAAGCTGTTGATTTAGCAAAGAAAGCAGCAACTGTAACAATTGCACATTCATTTGCAGACAGCGTAGAAGCAGTGATTTCAGCAGTGGAAGCAAAAATCGGAAGCGATGTGGCAGACGAACAGAAGCGTTTCTTTGCCATTAAGTTAATCGAAAAAGATGATAAGATTAAAGATATGATGAAGTCCGTACCGGATGTATCCGCAGAGGTACAGAAGTTAGAGGATGAATTTGATGATGATACGGAAAGTATCATTACCAATGAAAGATACCAGTACATTTCATCCATCATTCATGACTGCTGTACAAAGAGCAAGAAATCAGAAGGCGGCTCTGTATCCGATAAGATTGATAAGGTTGTAACAAACAGATGGGCAGCCCTTCCAATCTTTGCAGCGGTAATGTTCCTTGTTTACTATATTTCTGTAACAACAGTCGGTTCATGGGCTACAGACTGGGCAAATGACGGTGTGTTCGGCGATGGCTGGCATTTATTCGGAATCGGTACATCTGCTTACAACGATGCAGCTGATGAATATGCTCCATACGATGCTGAAATCAAGGGCTTCTTAGAAGCAGCAGAAGAAAAAGCACCGGATGTCACAAAAGAATTTACAGAAGTTTATGATGACGAAGATGCGCAGGAAGCAGATGTCGATGCAGCAATCAAGGCATTTACATCAAACAGTGCAATCAAATCTCTTACAACAGAGGTTAACATTGCAGGAGAAGACGAGGACGAAGAACTCGTAAATGTGAATGTAGCAACATTTGAAACAGCTTTGGAGCAGGAAGAACCGGACCCGGCTGACTATGGTGTATGGGTACCTGGTATTCCGGTATTAATCGGTAACGGACTGGATGCAATCGGCTGTGCTGACTGGCTTTCAGGATTAATCCTTGACGGTATTGTAGCCGGTGTCGGTGCGGTATTAGGTTTCGTACCACAGATGCTTGTATTATTTATTTTCCTTGCATTTCTGGAATCATGCGGCTATATGGCACGTGTTGCCTTTATCATGGATAGAATTTTCCGTAAGTTTGGTCTTTCAGGAAAGTCCTTCATTCCAATGTTAATCGGCAGCGGCTGCGGTGTTCCGGGTGTCATGGCTTCAAGAACTATTGAAAACGACAGAGACCGTAAGATGACCATTATGACAACAACATTTATTCCTTGCGGTGCAAAGCTTCCAATCATTGCTTTAATTGCAGGTGCGTTCTTTGACAATGCAGGCTGGGTAGCATGGAGCGCTTACTTTGTAGGTATTGCCGCAATCATCTGCTCAGGTATCATTTTAAAGAAGACGAAGATGTTTGCAGGAGATCCGGCACCATTCGTTATGGAATTACCGGCATATCATATGCCAACTGTTGAAAATGTACTGCGCAGCATGTGGGAAAGAGGCTGGTCATTCATCAAGAAGGCAGGTACAATTATTCTTCTTTCAACAATCGTGTTATGGTTCTTAATGAACTTTGGATGGGCAGACGGCTCATTCGGTATGCTTGAAGCTGAACAGCTTGACAGCAGTATCCTTGCAGCAATCGGTAGTGTTATTGCACCAATCTTTGCACCACTTGGATGGGGCAACTGGAAGATGGCAGTAGCAGCTATTACAGGTCTGATTGCAAAGGAAAATGTAGTAGCAACATTTGGTATCCTCTTTGGTTTTGCAGAAGTTGCAGAAGACGGTGCAGAAATCTGGGGACAGCTCGGTGCAAGTATCGTACCGATTGCCGCTTACGGTTTCTTAGTATTCAATCTTCTTTGTGCTCCTTGCTTCGCAGCAATGGGTGCGATTAAGAGAGAAATGAACAACACAAAGTGGTTCTGGTTTGCAATCGGATATCAGACAGTTCTTGCATATATTGTAGCATTCTGTATCTATCAGATTGGTTCTGTATTTACGGGAAATATCCACGTAGTTGGATTGATTATCGCACTTCTTTTTGTAGCCGGTTTTATCTATCTGTTAGTAAGACCTTACAAGGAAAGCGATACATTAAAAGTCGATATGAAAAAGAAAGCATTTGCAAAATAATGTATGAATAGGGAAAAGGGTCTGTATCAACAATCTGCTGATGCAGACCCTTTTTGTCAAATGGAAAAATTTATATTTGTATTAGAAAGGATTGGTGTATTATGGGAACAGTTATTGTTGGAATCATTGTACTTGCAATCGCAGGCGGTGCGGCATACAGCCTGCACCGTGACAAGAAAAACGGAAAATCGCAGTGCGGCGGGGATTGCAGCCGTTGTGGCGGACACTGTCATTAAACGAAAACTAAAAAGAAAAGAGGCTTAGATGAAAAAAATAGTAAATGGAATCTGTATTTGTCTGGGATTTTTATCCCTTGCACTCGGCATTGTTGGTGCAGTTCTTCCGGTACTGCCCACAACGCCGTTTTTAATTCTTTCGGCAGCGCTGTTTGCAAAAAGCTCGGAACGCTTTCACACATGGCTGCTGTCCACAAAGCTGTATCAGCGGTATATCGGGGATGCGGTACATAAAAAGCAGATGACAAAAAAAGCAAAGCGGAATCTGCTGGTAACACTGGGGATTATTTTTGCCATTGGTTTATACTTTTCGCCGCTGTTTGCAAAAATAATTATTTTGATTGTAGCGGCGGGACACTTTTACTACTTCCTGTTCCGGATTAAAACAGTAGACGAACAGGATAGCATGGAGCTTGAAAATGAGTGCGAATAAAATAGATGTGGAAAAGAAACGGGCAGAAGAAAAAAAGCTTTTGTCCGTTATGATAGGAATATACTGCCGTGGTAATCACGGCGGCAATGATGGGAATAAAAAAGAATTGTGCGATTCCTGCAAAAAACTGGAGGAATATGCGCTTTTCAGGACAGAAAAATGCCCATTTATGGAAACAAAGACTTTTTGCAGTGCCTGTAAGGTTCACTGTTATGCAAAAGAACAGCGGGAACAGATTCGTGCAGTCATGCGTTATGCAGGACCGCGGATGATATTTTCTCACCCGGTACTTGCATTAAAGCACATACGGACGACCATAAAAGAAAAGAGGAAAAAGAAAAATGTTTCATAAACGGCTCATGCAGGAATTTCGTGATAACATGAAATACGTTGCGGGCATGGTTGCAACACAGTGGCTCATGCTGATTGCAAATGTATTTTTTATGTATACACTTGCCGGATTCATCAGCAGTGCGGCAGACGGCACGGCAAAGACAGCAGATTTGCAGAAGATTTTTATTGTGCTGGCATGTGTTATCGCAGTGCGTGCGGTAAGCACCTATGTCAATAGCAGACTTTCATTTGCGGCTTCCTGCAATGTAAAATCCAGAATCCGTAAAATGGTCTATGAAAAACTCATGCGTTTTTCGGGTTCATACAGAGAACATCTCTCCAGTGCGGAAGCGGTACAGATTAGTACGGAGGGCGTAGAACAGTTAGAGATTTATTTCGGGAAATATGTGCCGCAGTTTTTCTACAGTATGTTAGCGCCGCTGACACTTTTTGTCATTGTCGGCATGATGAACTGGACGGTTGCGGTGGTTTTATTAATCTGTGTACCGCTGATACCGGTATCCATTATTGCCGTGCAGAAATTTGCAAAGAAAATGCTGGCAAAATACTGGGGAACATACACAGAGCTTGGTGACTCCTTTTTGGAAAGCCTTCAGGGACTGACAACCTTAAAAATATACAGTGCCGATGAACGCTATGCGAAAAAAATGGATGAGGAAGCCGAAAAGTTCAGAAAAGTGACAATGCGTGTGCTGATTATGCAGTTGAATTCCATCAGTATCATGGATTTGGTGGCATACGGCGGTGCGGCACTCGGTATTGCACTCAGCCTTTTGAAATTAAAAAACGGTGCAGTTACACTGACGGAGTGTTTCTTTATCATTATGATTTCGGCAGAATTTTTCCTGCCGCTTCGTATGCTCGGTTCATTTTTCCATATTGCGATGAATGGCAATGCGGCGGCGGATAAGATTTTTAAACTACTCGATACCAAAGAACCGGAAGAAGGCAGTATTAAAGAAACAGAAGGACAGACCATTTGTTTTGAAAATATCAGTTTTTCATATACACCGGAAAAACAGGTATTAAAAGAAGTCAGCTTTTCAACCAAAGAACGGGGGATAACGGCACTGGTCGGTACTTCCGGCTGTGGAAAAAGTACAATCACATCCCTGTTAATGAAGGAAAACAGACCGCAGTCCGGCGTGATTACCTTAGGCGGCGAAGTGTTGTCTGATTTTACGACAGAAGGGCTGATGAAAAAGATTACAAGAATCACGCATGACAGCTATATTTTTAAAGGCACGGTGCGCGAAAATCTGGCAATGGGCTGTGAAACTGCTTCCGAACCGGAAATGCGGGAAGCACTCGGACAGGTCGACCTGCTTGGCTTTGTTGAAGAAAACGGCGGACTGGATATGGAAATTCTGGAAAAGGGTGCGAATCTTTCCGGCGGACAGAAACAGCGTCTGGCACTGGCCCGCGCCTTACTGCATGATAGTCCGGTTTACATTTTTGATGAAGCCACTTCCAACGTCGATGTGGAAAGCGAAAATAAAATCATGGAAATTGTACAGAATCTGGCACGTGAAAAGTCTGTTATTCTGATTTCACACAGACTGGCAAATGTGACCGCAGCAGATAAAATTTTATATATGGAACAGGGAAAAATCGCAGAAAGCGGAACCCACGAACAGCTTATGGCACAGAATAAAGCCTATGCGGCGCTGTTTAACAAACAGCAGGAATTAGAGCATTTCAGAGAGGAGGCGGTATAAATGAAATCAAGAAGCGGTATACAGGTAATGGCAGGACTGATTGGCATGATCCGTCCCCTGCTTTCTAAAATGTGCCTCGCAGTATTAATGGGCTGTGTGGGCAATCTGATGGCGACATTTATTACCGTCTTGGGTGCATACGGACTGACAACACTGCTTGGACTGACCGGCGGATTAAAGCTTTCGGTGATATTTACACTCCTTGCGGTATTTTCGGTACTGCGCGGTATCCTGCGGTATGCGGAGCAGGCAAGCAACCACTACATTGCATTTAAACTGCTTGCAGAAATCCGTCATCAGGTATTTGCGGCACTGCGAAAGCTTGCACCGGCAAAGTTAGACGGCAGTGACAAGGGAAATCTGATTTCCATTATCACAACCGATATCGAGTTACTTGAAGTATTTTATGCGCATACAATTTCTCCTATTGCGATAGCAATTATTACATCGCTGTTTATGAGCATTTTTATCGGACGATTTGATGTGCGGCTTGGACTTCTTGCTTTTGTATTTTATGTTATCGTGGGTGCGGGTATCCCACTGGTAAACGGAAAACTCGGCAGTGCGCTGGGCGGACAGTACCGGAAGCAGTATGGCGGATTAAATACGGCGGTGCTTGACAATCTCTACGGCATGGAAGAAATTATCCAGTATCAGGCAAAGGAAAAACGTCTGAAAAATATTGAGGGCTACACCGATTCCCTTGAAAAGGTCAACAGCCGTTTAAAGAGCAACGAAGCGGTACAGCGGATTGTAACCGATGCCGTGATTTTACTTGCGGGAGCGTCTATGCTTGCAGTCAGTATGAACCTTTACTGGGACGGAACAGTGTCCTTTAACGCGGTACTGATTTGTACGGTTGCAATGCTTGGTTCATTCGGACCGGTATCGGCATTATCCGCACTTTCAAACAATCTGACACAGACACTTGCAAGCGGAAACCGTGTATTAAATCTTTTAGAGGAAGAACCGGTCGTAGAAGATGTGACAGACGGCGCGGCTGCGGCAGACGGTATGATTGCGGCAGAACACCTTGACTTTACTTACAATGAATCAGACGGCAGTACACGCCATGTCTTTTCGGATTTTTCAGCGGAATTTAAGCCGGACCGCATTTACGGAATTTTAGGAAAGAGCGGTTGCGGAAAGTCCACCCTGTTAAAGCTGATGATGCGTTTTTACGAAACGGACGGCGGTGCAATTACGTACGGCGGTAAAAATGTCAATGAAATCAATACGGAAGCACTGCGCAGACACATTTCCTATGTCACACAGGAAACGTTTTTATTTCAGGATACGATTGAAAATAATATCAAAGTGGCAAAGGCAGATGCGACAAGAGAGGAAGTGTGTGCGGCGGCGAAAAAGGCGGCAATTCACGAATTTATCGAATCCCTGCCAAACGGGTATGACACAAAGCTTTCAGAACTTGGCGATTCACTCTCCGGCGGGGAACGCCAGCGAATCGGCATTGCACGCGCGTTCTTACATGACTGTCCGGTCATCTTCTTAGACGAGCCAACCAGCAATATTGACAGTCTGAACGAAAGCATTATTTTAAAGAGTCTGCACACGGAAAAGAAGGGAAAGCAGATTCTTTTGGTGTCCCACAGAAAGTCAACCATGGCGATTGCCGATACGGTTATCGAAATGAATTGACAAAAGCGGAAAACTTTTATAGAATTTATCCTATCGGATTACTAGGATAAAGGAGAATAAACAGATGCTCACGCAATTTTCAAGAACAGAGCTTTTGCTTGGAAAAGAAGCAATGGAGCGGCTGGCACAGTCACGGGTTGCTGTGTTTGGTGTCGGAGGAGTAGGCGGTTATGTGGTCGAAGCACTTGTACGAAGTGGTGTCGGTGCATTTGACCTGATTGATGATGATAAAGTATGCCTGACGAATTTAAACAGACAGATTATAGCAACCAGAAAAACAGTCGGAAAATATAAGGCAGAAGTGATGGCAGAAAGAATCGCAGAGATTAATCCGCAGGCGGACGTAAGAATTCACAAGTGTTTTTTCCTGCCTGAAAATGCAGAGGAATTTCCGTTTGATGAATATGATTACATTGTCGATGCCGTGGATACGGTGACGGCAAAAATCGCGCTTGTAATGAAGGCACAGGAAATGCAAATTCCGATTATCAGCAGCATGGGTGCGGGCAACAAGTTAGACGGCAGCCAGTTTAAAGTGGCAGATATTTATAAGACAAAGGTCTGTCCGCTGGCAAAAGTCATGCGCCGCGAGTTAAAAAAGCGTGGTGTAAAAAATCTTAAAGTTGTCTATTCAGAAGAAAAACCGACAAGGCCGATTGAAGATATGTCCATTAGCTGCCGTACAAACTGTATCTGCCCGCCGGGGGCAAAACATAAATGTACGGAGCGCAGGGACATTCCGGGAAGTGTAGCATTTGTTCCGTCCGTTGCGGGACTGATTATTGCAGGCGAAGTTGTCAAAGACCTGTGTGCAGGCAGTGACAGGACAACATTTTCCGGAAAATGGGAACGAACCGGTTTTACATAAGACATGCGGCAAAAAAAGTGCAGGAGAAATGCAGGAAAGAGAGGTGGCGCGATGAAGCAGATTTTATGTTTTGGAGATTCAAATACGTATGGACTGGTTCCGGCGACAACAGACCGCTACGGCTGGGGTGTGCGCTGGACAAGCATTATAAATGAAAAACTGGGATTGCAGGAATATCGTGTGATAGAGGAAGGACTTTGCGGCAGGACAACGGTATTTGACGACCCGTTCCGCGAAGGCAGACGGGGAACACAGTTGTTTCCGACACTGCTTGAAACCCATCGTCTGCTGGACTGCATTGTGATTATGCTCGGCACAAATGACTGCAAGACAGTTTACGGCGCATCTGCCGGTGTGATAGCAAAAGGTGTTGAAAAACTGATAGAGCAGGCACAGCGGTTTGCAAAAGATACGCCCATTTTACTGATTTCACCGATTCATCTGGGAGAGGGTGTCTGGGAAAAAGGCTTTGATACGGAGTTTAATGAAAATTCTGTTGCCGTTTCAAAGGGACTGGCAGAGGAGTATCGTAAAGTCAGTGAAAAATACGGGCTGGCATTTTTAAATGCCGCGGATTACGCACAGCCGGGAGCCGCCGACAGAGAGCATCTGGACGAGGAAGGACATCAGCGGCTTGCAGAGGCGGTACTGCACGTAATAAAGAACATAATTGATAAAAAAAATCAATAAAAGTTATTAACAACTAACGAAAATAAGAGTATACTAACCCATAGAGGATTGAAAAAAATTATCAATAAGAGGGCTGGTATTTATGGAGAGTAATCAGAACAGTCTGGAACGCTATCAGCGGACACAGATGAGGAAAGAAAATATTATTGAAAAGCTGCGGGAGCGCGGCTGCCGGATTACAAAGCAGCGGCAGATTCTGCTGGATGTTATTTTAAAAGAGGAATGTTCCTGTTGTAAGGAGATTTATTACAAAGCAGCCCGGCGCGACAGTAAAATCGGAATGGCAACCGTTTACCGCATGATGAATATGCTTGAGGAAATCGGTGCTGTCAGTCGGCGCGGAACGTACAAGGTGTCAGGACTTCCGGCGCAGGACGGGGTATGTCTGGTGGAATTAGAAGATAACAGCACCATTACCGTGTCGATGGCAACGTGGAATCAGATTGTCCAGTGCGGGCTGGAAGCATGCGGCTATACACAGGGGCAGAAGGTAAAATGTGTAGTAGCCGGTCAGCCGGGTGACAGAAAGGAAGAAAAAAGATGGGAACAATTATAATTATTGCAGTACTGGTGGTACTTGTTTTATTTGCATTTCGCGGAAGCTTTGCACACTTTAAGGGCGAAGGCGGCTGCTGTGGCGGTGGCGGCAGTGAGCCAAAGCAAAAAAAGAAAAAGCTGGCCGGTGAAGTCATTGCTACCAAGATTATCAGTATTGAAGGCATGCACTGTGAAAACTGTAAAAATACCGTAGAAAAGTATATTAATCAGATTGACGGTGCATCGGCACAGGTGAATTTAAAAAAGAATATTGCGGTTGTGCAGTTGGACAGACCGGTTGAGGATACAGATTTAAGAACTGCCGTAGCAAGAGCCGGATTTACAGTTGCCGGCATTGAGCAGATGGAGGCTTGATGAATGAGATAATGATAAGATTTCTCAACAAGGCAAAAAGTAGTGGAAATTTTTCCCGCGAGGCTTTATAATAGCCGATAAACAAAAAAACGGCAAAATTAGGAGGATTTTATTATGTTAAAGAACTTCAAGAAAATTGACACAAAGCACACAGGATTATTTGCAGCAGGCGTATTATTCGGTACTGCGGGAATTAAGATTTTAGCAAGTGAAGATGCAAGAAAGCTGTATGCAAACTGCACAGCAGCTGTACTTCGTGCCAAGGAATGTGTCATGAAGACCGCGACAAACATTCAGGAACACGCAGAGGACATCTATGCAGAAGCACAGCAGATTAACGAAGACAGAGCCGCAAAGGAAGCTGTCATTGATGACGAATCAGATTTCGTAGAGGAAACAGAAGAAGCAGCAGAAGACGAGGATGCAGAGTAATTTTTAGAAGGCAATAAAAATGCCTGCGGAATGGAGAAAAGTATGAAGTTTGTCATCAAACATGAAATCCGCGGCAGACTGCATGTTCATCTGATACAAAAACGCATGACGTTTGAGGAAGCAGATACGCTGCAATACTATCTGAGTACGCATAAGTATATTACATCTGCGAAAGTATATCAGCGGACATGTGATGTTGCGGTAACATATGTAGGCGACCGCGCGGAAATTATTAAGGCATTTCAGCGGTTTGCGTATAGTAAAGTCGATGTGCCGGATGTTTTTATACAAAATTCCGGCAGAGAACTCAATCAGGAATACTGGGACAAGCTTGTCAACAAAGTGGTACTCCGCTGCGGAAGCAAGCTGTTTTTACCGTATCCGGTGCGGGCAGTGGTTGCTACGGTAAAGTCTGTCCGTTATATCTGGGAAGGCATCAAGTGTCTGGCACACGGTAAAATCGAAGTGCCGGTACTGGACGGAACGGCAATCGGCGTGTCTATATTCCGCGGCGATTTCAACACGGCAGGCTCTGTCATGTTCCTGCTTGGAATCGGTGAGATACTGGAAGAATGGACCCATAAAAAGTCAGTGGGCGACCTCGCAAGAAGTATGTCTTTAAATATCGGCAAAGTATGGCTTGTCAGTGACGGACAGGAAGTTTTAGTACCGACTGAAAATATTCAGGCAGGGGATAAAGTAGTTGTCCATATGGGCAATGTGATTCCTTTTGACGGTATTGTAAGCAGTGGTGAAGCCATGGTCAATCAGGCGTCCCTTACAGGGGAATCCCTGCCGGTACGCAAGGCAGAGCAGGCGTCTGTTTATGCGGGAACGGTTGTTGAGGAAGGCGAGCTGACGATTCAGGTAAAACAGGTCAACGGTTCAAGCAAGTTTGAAAAGATTGTAACGATGATTGAAGAATCCGAGAAGTTAAAATCTTCACTCGAAAGCAAGGCAGAACACCTTGCCGACAGACTTGTGCCGTATACACTCGGCGGAACGGCACTCACTTATCTGTTTACAAGAAATGTGACAAAGGCATTGTCTGTCTTAATGGTAGACTTTTCATGTGCGTTAAAGCTTGCTATGCCGATATCCGTATTGTCTGCAATCCGTGAGGCAAGTGTCCACGATATTACCGTCAAAGGCGGAAAATATCTGGAAGCAATGGCAGAAGCGGATACGATTGTCTTTGATAAGACCGGTACGCTTACCAAAGCACAGCCGACTGTTGTGGATGTAGTTTCCTTTAACGGAAAAACACCGGACGAGCTGCTCCGGATTGCGGCATGCCTTGAGGAGCATTTTCCGCATTCTATGGCAAAAGCAGTGGTTGATGCGGCACGTAAAAAGAATCTGGTACATGAAGAAATGCACTCTAAGGTGCAGTATATTGTCGCACACGGCATTTCTACAACCATTAATGATAAAAAGGCAGTGATTGGCAGCTATCACTTTGTTTTTGAAGATGAAAAGTGTATTATTCCGGCAGGAATGGAACAGCGCTTTGAAGAACTGCCGTCAGAATATTCACATCTCTATCTTGCGATTGAAGGCGTCTTAGAGGCGGTAATCTGCATTGAAGATCCGCTGCGCGAAGAAGCTGCAGCCGTTGTTAATTCTTTGAAATGTGCAGGCATTTCAAAGGTTGTTATGATGACCGGTGACAGCGAGCGTACCGCAAGTGCGATTGCAAAGCGTGTCGGTGTGGATGAATATTATTCAGAAGTTCTGCCGGAGGATAAGGCTTCCTTTATTGAAAAGGAAAAGAAGGCAGGACGGAAGGTTGTCATGATTGGTGACGGTATCAACGATTCACCGGCATTGTCAGCAGCAGATGTAGGGATTGCAATCAGCGACGGTGCAGAGCTTGCAAGGGAGATTGCCGATGTAACGGTAGGTGCGGATAATCTGTATGAAATCGTGACATTAAAGGCAATCAGTAACGGACTGATGAAACGGATTCATAAGAACTACAGAACGATAGTAGGCTTTAATTCGGGTCTGATTGTGCTGGGTGTTGCAGGTGTGCTTGCGCCGACAACATCAGCAATGTTACATAATACATCAACGCTTTTAATCAGCTTAAAGAGCATGGAAAATGTGCTTTCATAAGAAAAAAGCGGTATTCCACCAGCATTTGGAATACCGCTTTTTTTGCGGGTGCGCCTGCTTTGGCGCACCATTTATGGTAGCTGCACGTTATTATTGATAATCACACACATCAATCATCGATTCTAACAGCTCTTTTTCTTCAGGAATATGTTTTGTCATACGGGCGGCGGCTACGATTGGAAGCCATGAATGGACGTAGCGGCGGTCGGTATGGGTCTTTTTGCAGAAATCAACAAGATACTTTTCCGCAAAGCCTTCATCTATCAGCTTTAACATTAAATACGTGTTGGCAACATCGGCGCTGGCATTGCCCTGTGTGGCATGAACCCAGTCAACGGCAGTGATAGCGGTAATCTTTCCGGCATCGTCCGTTTCAACAAGGATATTGTCCGGGCAGTAGTCGCCGTGGCAGAGCTTATTGTGCTTTGGCAGCGATTCCAGCCGGGTAGACAGTTCATATTTAATATTGGAATCCAGTTCCAGTTCATTAATCTGGCGCACCAGCTTATCCTTTAACTTTAACAGCAGTGGGTTGGAGCGCTTATTAAAAGCAATCTGATAATCTACCATGGCATGCACGTAGCTGTCAATATTTTCAGGGTGTTCCTTGATTAATTGTGTCAGCGTTACCCCTTTTGCATATTCACTGGTGATAACCCACTGACCGTCTTCTACGGAAACGCTTAAAATCTTTGGAATATCCAGCCCAGTGTCTTCAACACGGGCTGTATTTAACGCCTCATACAAAACATCGGTTTTGCTGTAGTCCGGGGCAAAAACCTTGCGGACTGTATTGCCGTCTTTGTAAACGGCTTTGGTATCTTTTTTAGAAATACAGTTGTTCATATTCATATCCTTTCTGCCATACCGGCAAATATCATAATGTCACAAATCACAAATCAGCAGCAGATTTATTTACCGTAGTAAGCTTTTAAATACATTTCCTTGATTTCACGCATGAGCGGATAACGAGGATTTGCACCGGTACACTGGTCATCAAAGGCCTGTTCTACCATGTCATCTAATGTATCTAAGAAATATTTTTCATCTACGCCGTAATCTTTAATTGTCTTTTTAATACCGACCTTTGCTTTTAATTCTTCGATAGCGGTAAGGAAGTTTTCAAATTTTTCATCGTCATTCTTGCCCTGAATACCAAGGAAGTTTGCACATTCTAAGTAACGCTCCTTGCAGTGCGGATATGCATACTGTGAAAATGTACCCATTTTTGCCGGTACTTCTGCGGCATTAAAACGCATGACATCGGTAATTAAAATGGCATTGGCAATACCGTGCGGTAGGTGGTGGAAAGCACCCAGTTTATGTGCCATAGAGTGGCATACCCCTAAAAATGCATTGGCAAATGCCATACCAGCCATCGTAGATGCGGTTGCCATCTGTTCACGGGCTTTGGCATCATGCGGACCGTTTTCATAAGCCGCAGGCAGATAAGTGAAAATATTTTTCATTGCCTTTAAAGCAAGACCGTCTGTGTAGTCGGTTGCCATGATAGAAGCGTAAGCCTCCAGTGCATGTGTTAAGGCATCAATACCGGAAGCGGCAGTTAAGCCCTTCGGCTGATCCATCATCATGTCGGCATCAATAATTGCCATTTTAGGAAGCAGCTCGTAGTCTGCAAGCGGATATTTGATACCGGAATCCTGGTCTGTAATAACGGCAAACGGTGTTACCTCGGAACCTGTACCGGAAGAAGTCGGAACGGCGATAAAATAAGCTTTTTCGCCCATTTTCGGGAAGGTGTAAATACGTTTGCGGATATCCATAAAGCGCATTGCCATATCCATGAAATCAGCTTCCGGATGTTCATACATTACCCACATAATCTTACCGGCATCCATAGCAGAACCGCCGCCGATAGCGATAATGCAGTCCGGCTCAAACAGACGCATGGCTTTTGCACCCTCTTGTGCGCAGGCAAGTGTCGGATCCGGGGCTACATCGTAAAATGTGGTATGCACAATACCCATTTCATCGAGTTTATCTGTGACACATTTTGTATAGCCGTTTTTATATAAGAACTGGTCGGTTACGATAAAGACGCGTTTCTTTCCCATAACCGTTTTTAATTCATTTAAAGCAACAGGCAGACAGCCCTTCTTAAAATACACCTTTTCAGGGGCACGGAACCAAAGCATATTTTCTCTCCTTTCAGCAACGGTTTTTACGTTAATCAGATGCTTTACACCGACATTTTCAGAAACAGAGTTGCCGCCCCATGATCCGCAGCCCAGTGTGAGGGAAGGTGTCATTTTAAAGTTGTAAAGATCACCGATTCCGCCGTGGGAAGAAGGGGTGTTGATTAATACACGGCAGGTCTTCATCGCTTCTGAGAATACGGCAACCTTTTCGCTTTCCGTTGCGGTATTAATATAAAGAGAAGAAGTATGACCATAGCCGCCGTCTGCGATTAAGTGGCTTGCCTTATCAACTGCATCGTTAAAATCCTTTGCCTTGTACATAGCCAGTACAGGAGAGAGCTTTTCATGGGCAAATTCTTCTGAAATATCCACAGAAGTGACTTCGCCGATTAAAATCTTTGTGTCTTCAGGAACGGTGACACCGGCGAGTTTGGCAATCGTATAAGCACTCTGACCGACAATCTTGGCATTCAATGAGCCGTTGATGATAATGGTCTTACGGACTTTGTCGATTTCATCTTTTGCAAGGAAATGACAGCCACGCTTTGTAAATTCCTCTTTGACCGGTTTGTAAACGGCGGTATCGACAATGACAGACTGCTCGGAAGCACAAATCATGCCGTTATCAAAAGTTTTTGAATGAATAATGGAGTTGACCGCAAGAATAATATCAGCCGAAGCATCAATGATTGCCGGGGTATTGCCTGCGCCAACACCGAGAGCCGGTTTGCCGGAAGAATAAGCGGCTTTTACCATGCCCGGACCGCCGGTTGCAAGGATAATGTCGGCTTCCTTCATCAGGGTATTGGTAAGCTCCAGAGAAGGAACATCCACCCAGCTGATAATGCCCTTTGGTGCGCCTGCGGCAACAGCAGCTTCCAGTACAACCTTAGCGGCAGCAATGGTGCTTTCCTTTGCACGAGGGTGTGGGCTGATAATAATTCCGTTACGTGTTTTTAAACAAATCAAAGTCTTAAAGATCGCTGTTGAGGTAGGATTTGTTGTTGGAATAACAGCGGCAACGACACCGATCGGTTCAGCAATGCGCTTGATTCCGTAAGCACTGTCCTCCTCAATAACGCCGCAGGTCTTTGTATCTTTGTATGCATTGTAAATGTATTCGGAAGCATAGTGGTTCTTGATGACTTTATCTTCCACAATGCCCATGCCGGTTTCGGCAACTGCCTGTTTTGCAAGAGGGATTCTTGCTTTGTTGGCAGCGAGTGCCGCAGCTGCAAAGATTTTATCGACCTGCTCCTGTGAATAGGTTGAAAAAATCCGCTGTGCTTCACGGACTTCTTCAATGCGCTTTTCCAGTGCTTCAACAGTATCAACAATCATAATATTCTTTTCTGACATTTGATGACCTCCAATTTTGTGTAGATTAAGATTGATAATTTATTAACAATGATAGTATACCGTACTTTATGAACTTTGTCAACAATTTAACAATATTGAAAGAAAAAAATTGCTGTGATAATATTTATATATAAGACAATAAGGGGGTTTTTATGATGGATAATTATGGTTTTTACACAGGAAAAAGCTTTGATGTATATGAGTTTTTCGGGTGTCATACAGATGAAAATGGTGCGGTGTTCAGGGTGTTTGCACCGGCGGCAGTCCGGATTAGTGTTATCGGGGAGTTTAACGGCTGGCAGGATACACCGATGAATAAAATCGGTGACGGCAATTTCTGGGCGGTCTATATTGAAGGGGTCAAGCCGGGGCAGATGTACAAATATAAAATTTATAAGCCGGACGGCAGCTGTATGGACCACTGTGACCCATACGGATATGGTATGGAGCTGCGCCCTGCTTCGGCTTCGATTGTAAGAAATCTGTACGGCTATGAATTTCAGGACGATGCATGGATGAAAAAGCGCAGTAACGGGGTGGCTTCGGCATTAAATATTTATGAAATCCATGCGGGTTCGTGGAAAAAACCGCAGAATGGGTGGTACCGGTATGATGAGCTTGCCACGCAGTTAGTTCCTTATTTAAAGGAGTACGGATACAATTATATCGAGCTGCTTCCGATTGGAGAGCATCCGTGTGACGAGTCGTGGGGATACCAGTGCAGTGGCTTTTACAGTCCGACTTCACGGTATGGCACGCTGGACGATTATAAAAAAATGATTGATATCCTGCACCACAATGACATCGGTGTGATCATGGATTTTGTGCCGGTACATTTTGCGCTGGATGCGTATGCACTGGCAAAGTTTGACGGAACGGCGCTGTATGAGTATCCGCATAAGGACGTTGGAAACAGTGAGTGGGGAAGCTGTAATTTTATGCACTCCCGCGGCGAGGTGCGCTCCTTTTTACAGTCCTGTGCGAATTACTGGCTGAAGGAATACCATGTAGATGGTCTGCGCATGGATGCCATCAGCAATATGATTTACTGGCAGGGCAATCCGGCGCGCGGTGTGAATAAGGATGCCGTTGCATTTTTACAGAACATGAATGAAGGACTGGTAAACAGACACAGTGGCATTTTGCTGGCGGCGGAGGATTCCACGGTGTATCCGGGTGTGACAAAGCGCGTGGCGGAAGGCGGGCTTGGATTTACTTACAAGTGGGATATGGGTTTTATGCACGATACGCTTGAATATTTCCAGAAAAATACGGGAGAACGTTTAAACAACCGTAATAAGCTGACATTTTCCATGCATTATTTTAAAGATGAGCGGTATCTGCTGGCATTTTCGCATGATGAGGTCGTGCATGGCAAGGCGACAATTATTCAGAAAATGAACGGCGATTATGACAGAAAGTTTCCGCAGGCGCGTGCGCTGTATGCGTATATGGCGGCTCATCCGGGCAAGAAACTCAATTTTATGGGCAATGAGATTGCACATTTCAGGGAATGGGACGAAAAACGGGAGCAGGACTGGAATCTTTTGGATTTTCCGAAGCACCGCGAATTTGCAGCGTATATGCAGGCATTGAATCACCTGTACCTTTCAGAGGAAGCGCTGTGGAACGATTACGGCGGTGACGGCTTTGAATGGGTCCATGCGGTATCCCAAAACTACCCGGATACGGAACATTCCTGTGTGTTTGCATGGAAGCGCAAGGCAGAAAACGGCAGACAGCTGTTGTGTGTATTCCAGTTTGCAGACCGCGCAGACAGCGTGACACTGCCGTTGGCAGAAGATGAAAAACCGGAACTGGTATTCGATACGGACTGGATGGAATTTGGTGGGGCAACACCAAAGCAGGATGAGGTTCTGACGGCTCAAAACGGCAGAGCGGTAACGAAAATGGCGGCATTTTCGGCAAAGTTTTTTGTGGTTGGGAAGCGTGACGAGGAAGAAACTGATAACATGGGAGCAGACACTACAGAAGCCGGTGAGCCGATAACCGCAGAACCAATAGAAAAATTGTCGGAAAATTCATCCGTAAAACTTGTAGACGGTGCATGGTTTGACCGTGCGGTGGTGTATCACATTTATCCGCTGGGATATTGCGGTGCACCGCAGTATAACGAGGGTGAAAAGACACAGGGAAGCCGCATTTTAAAGGTTCTGGATAGAATTGGGCATTTAAAGGCACTGGGGGTCAATACGATTTATTTCGGACCGGTATTTGAATCACTGTGGCACGGGTATGATACCTCGGATTATTACAGAACCGATTCGCGGCTAGGCGGTATGAAAGATTTTCAAAAAGTTTTCAGGGCATTAAAGGAAAATGGCTTTAAAATCGTGCTGGACGGTGTGTTTAACCATGTCGGCAGAGGTTTTGAACCGTTTCGGGACTTGCAGGAAAAAGGAGAAGCTTCCATATATAAAGACTGGTTCTGCAATGTGCATTTTGGCAGCAGTACACCGCTGGGTGATGCATTTTCCTATGATACATGGCAGGGCAACTGGGAGTTAGTCAAGCTGAACCTGAAAAATAAGGCAGTAGTAGACCACCTGCTCGGTGCAGTAAAAATGTGGGTGGAAACCTTTGATATCGACGGACTGCGTCTTGATGCGGCAGACTGCATTGATAAAGAATTTTTCAAGCAGTTAAAGGTGTATACACAGGGATTAAAGAAAGATTTCTGGCTGATGGGCGAGATTATCCATGGTGATTATAAGATGTGGGCGAATCCCGATATGATGCATTCCGTGACGAATTATGAGTGCTGGAAGGGCATTTATTCAAGTCACAATGATAAAAATTATTTTGAAATCGCCCATTCCTTAAGACGGCAGTTTGCAAAGGGCGGTATTTACGAAAATCTGCGCCTGTACAATTTTTTAGATAACCACGATGTCAACCGCATTGCAAGTCTGCTTAAAAATCCGGCGGATTTGGAAAATGCGTATACCATGCTGTTTTGTATGCCGGGCATCCCATCCGTATATTACGGCAGTGAATGGGGCATTGCCGGAGTGAAAACAAGCGGAAAAGAAGCAGACCTACCGGTTCGTCCGCCGATTGAAGAAGCGGAAGTGGCCAAGCGGGATACGAAGCTGGAAAAGCATATTGCGGCACTTGCCAGACTCAGACAGACGACCAATGCACTGGTTTACGGTGAATATGCCGATATTCTGGTTCGCAATGAACAGCTTGTGTTTGTCAGACAGTATAATAAGGAAGCGGTGATTGCGGCATTTAATATTGCGGATACAGCGGTGTCACTGGATTTTGAATGGCAGGGTGAAAAATATGCGGTTGAACTTGCACCGCATGACAGTCGTGTGATTGTAAAAGAATAAGAGGGGGAATTATGGGGACAGAAAAATGTCAGAAACGCGTCCTGGTTGTAGAGGATAATGAACTGAACCGGAAAATTGCCGCACAGGTGATTGAAGATGAGGGCATTTTAACGGAATGTGCCATCGACGGTCTGGAAGCGGTAAAAAAGGTCAGGGAAGCACCGGAGCATTATTTTGATTTGATTTTAATGGATGTCCAGATGCCGGGGTTAAACGGCTATCAGGCAGCAGAGCAGATAAGAGGTCTTGGAAGGTGCGATACCAGTGCTGTACCGATTCTTGCCATGACGGCATACACATTTCCGGAAGACTTGAAGCGGGCAGAACAGTCGGGAATGAGCGGATATATTGCGAAGCCGCTGGATATGGACGTTTTATATGAAAAGCTGGAGCAGTGGCTTGTGAAAATGTAGTGATATTTAATTAAACGTATTGTCATCATGGTAAATGTGTGATATAGTATTTAAAACTAGATGAGTTGGTTCACACATGCAGGAGGACAGTAATGGGTTATAAGATTTTAATTGACAGCTGTGGAGAGATTCCGCAGTCACTGATGAGTACAGGAGTTGTTGAAAATATTCCGCTGAGTATTATGGTGGAAGATGAAACAATTATAGATGATGAAACATTTGATCAGAAAAGTTTTCTGGAAAAGGTAGCAAAGAGCAAAAACTGCCCGAAGTCGGCATGTCCGTCACCGGAAGGCTATATGAAGGCATTTGAGTGTGAAGCGGACAGAATCTATGTTGTTACGCTTTCATCAAAATTAAGTGGTTCTTACAACAGCGCAGTGCTTGGCAAAAATCTCTATGAAGAAGAATACAGCGACAAACAGATTGTTGTACTTGATTCTAAATCGGCATCAGTCGGTCAGACCCTGATTGCCATGAAGATTGTAGAAGCAGAGGAGGCCGGACTGTCCTTTGAAGAAGTTATTGCAAAGGCAGAGCAGTTCCGTGAAGAAGAACACACCTATTTTGTACTGGAATCACTTGAAACACTGCGTAAGAACGGCAGATTAAGTAATTTAAAGGCACTGGCGGCAGATGTACTTAATATTAAGCCTGTTATGGGGGCTGATCCCGACGGCAATATTGTCCAGCTGGATAAGGCAAGAGGCATGAAAAAGGCACTCGATAAAATGGTAACACAGATGTTTAAGAATGTCGGCAATACGGAGGAAAAGGTACTTGCAATTTCACACTGCAACTGTCTGGAGCGGGCAGAATGGGTGAAAGAACTGGCACTTTCCAAAGGCACATTTAAGGATTGTTTTATTGTGGATACCCGCGGTATCAGCAGTCTGTATGCCAATGACGGCGGCATTATTATGGTTGTATAATGAAAATAAAACGAAAAAAGGTAGGGGCAGTATTTCTGCTTATAATTTTATGCAGTTTCTTTGTATCCGTGGCGGTAGAACCGTTTTGGTACGGGGAGAGCGTACAGGCGGACACAATGAACGCAGCACCACAACTGGCAGTGCAGACCGTGAGTTTAGAGCAGACGGCATTACAGATAAGGATAAATGCTACACTGCCGATATTTTTAGCTGCCGTGGCAGTGATTTTGGCGGCAGGCAGGCAGTCAGCCCGGTATTTTCCGAAACTGCGGCAGATACATACCGGGGACAGCCGGGAGATTATCTGCTATATTCATAAGACGGATGGAAAAAAGAAAAACGCTTCTATGTAAAAATCACAAAATCGTATTATAAAATACAGACATAGGAGTGTATATAATGAAATTTCATTTATCAAACCTGTTTAAAGGACGAAAGGCACTGGCAGAGCAGGAAGAAGCATCCGGGGAAATGAATATTTTAAAGGCAGGACTGCTGGAAAAGCCGGAAAGTGCCATTGCGCAGGCAAGACTGGCGGCAAAGCTGATGTTTGATGAAACAAAAGATGCGTCAATACTGGCTGCAGGGCTTCTAAAGGACTACGAAGAAAATGCCTATATGCAGATTAAAAAAAGTGAAGAAAAAGTAGATTTATATGAAGACCAGATTTGTAATTATCTGCTTGAGATTTCAAAAAGGAAGCTGACGACCGCTGAGAGCCAGCGTGTATCGGTTCTGTTACATACGGTAAATGACCTTGAAACAATCAGTGACTGTACCTGCAGTATCGGTCTGGCGTACCGGAATATGTATGAGAGAAATGCGGAATTTTCGCAGGAAGCCGCGCAGCAGCTTGAACTGGCGCAGCAGGCAGTGCGGGAAATGCTTGAAAAGACCCGGGCGATGTTTGACGATATCCGGCAGATTCAGGAAGTCTATGCGTATCATCAGGTCGTCAGTGAGCTGTTAGACCGGCTTCGTGAAAAACACATTGAACGGCTGAAAAGCAGCCGGTGTATGGTGGAGAGCGGGCTGGTACTGACAGACCTTATCAACTATTACGAAAGAATTGCCGTGCGCTGTCAGCGGATTGCAGGGTATCTGATGCAGGAGGGCAATGAGGCACTGAAAATCCACGGACATGAATACTGGTTTCCTGCAAAGGATTACCGGGAGTTATATGAAGGCTGCAGAGAACGGTATCTGGCAGAGGATTAGATTATTTGATTATTTGCGCAGGAGTTTTAACTCCTGCGCAGTTTTTATTGCCTGTTGCCGGTTCGTTGTATCTAATTTCTGAAAAATATTTTTGCAGTGAAACTTTACGGTATTGACAGAGATGTCCAGATAGTCAGCAATCTGGACATTACTTCGCCCGTCTGCAATCAGTGTCAGAACATGAAGTTCTGTCTGAGTAAGCGGCGTGAATTTTTCACAGCGTTTGCGCAGATAATCCGGATAAAGAAGCCCCATTTCCTTCGATAACGTAATAATCCGATCAAGATAGGCATCCTCAAGTCCGTGTGTTTTCCGGTAACTGCGAAGAAGCAGATACATTTGTTCACCTTCATCTGCAGCCAGTCTGTCAAAGCGGCGGCGTTTTATGATTGGAAGTGTCACATCCAGAAGCTGATAAGCACTGGTGTTTTGCTCAACTTGCATGGAAGATGGATACATATTATAATCAGTGGCATGAATATAGCGTCGGTCAGTCACATATTCTTGGAGATCAGTACTGGAGGGAGTCGAATCAGTATCCGACGGTTTATGTCGGCGGTCATGATGTGTGTTCTCTGTCACGGACGCACAGAAGATATTGTGTGGCAAGAACGTGTACATCGGCATGGTACCGCTATGAATTAAGTGTGTATAATATTTATCATCGTGACTGGTGTCACAGCATTGATTATGTGCAGACTGCTTATAATACATATGAGCTTCAGCCTTTGAACGCACTTGCACAGTATGCAAAGCAGGAAACACCGGTTTTTAATGCCGGTGATGCGGCAGGACAGAACTGTCAGGACCTTAAATGGTTAAAAGCAATCAATGAAAAGATAGATGCAAACCAATACTATGTATACGAAAGACATGATAATGGAGTAGTATATAATTATAAGACAGATAAAGTCTGGAAGCAGGTAGATAATCCGCTGAAAAATGGTTATCCGAGAGGTGTTACTACAATGGCATTTTTTCGGATTGCGAAGTAACACAATTATTTTACAAAAAAATCAGTGGACAAATAGAAAAAGTTTGGAATAATTCAGGATGAATCAGTGAAAAAATATTATAAATGGTAATTTTAATGTTGAAATTAAGTTCAAAAACAGATAAAATTGAACTTAAATAGTAAAGGCTGAACTTGATGGGTGGTAAAATGAGAAATTTTGATTATAAAAAACTGGCTGAAAAAAACTGGGATAATGAAATATTGCTTCTTTGTTCTAAAATTCATGAATATAAAGGCAGACAGGAGCTTTTT
>OCMC01000071.1_pt1 | contig 81601 bp, 59 predicted proteins | sample 1538951 | NCBI WGS metagenome assembly OCMC01 (sample SAMN04168656, study PRJEB22393) | human gut metagenome | biome: human gut microbiome; feature: stool | host: Homo sapiens | collected 2014-03-17 | reverse complement strand
TACGAATAAGCCGAGTGCAAAAGCAAATTTTATTTGCATTTTGCCGAGGCGAAGTATCCAAGACGAAGTCAAAGATACTATTTATTTGCAAAAAGAAAAACCGGTCCCGTTGATTTTTCGGGACCGGTCGGATGATATTTCCGGAAAGGAGCTATTCTTCCACTTCCACCAGGATGGCATCGGTTGCGACGTTGTCGCCTTCCTGTACGAGAATCTGCTTGATCGTACCCGCCACGTCGCTGGTGATCGAGTTTTCCATCTTCATCGCTTCGAGGATAACCACTTCCTGTCCGGCTTTTACCTTGTCGCCGACCTTCACCTTCAGGGCGATGATCTTGCCCGGCAGGGGAGCGGTCACCTTGTGGCCCGTGATGGCTTTGGCTTCGACCTTGTGTTCGCTCCGGGCGGCAGTTTTCGGAGTGTCTTTGGCTGCCGTCGCTTCGTAGGCTTTCTTCTTCTGGTCGGTGAGGAATGTCTTGGCAACCATCGGGAAGAGCTCGAGCAGAAGCACCTCTTTTTCATTGGCAGCGAGCTTTACGCCTCCTGCTTCGGGCAGTTCGGGATTGGGCTGCATCTGGTATTTCGACGTATCGTAGGGAATCTCTTCGCGTACACCGCAGATCTTGAACCGGAATTCGGGGTCGATCTTCACCGGCGTTTCACCGTATTCGCCCTTTACGAGAGCAACGAATTGCGAACTCTTGGTCGTGTACATCGGCCGTCCGGCCTTTTCGTCCAATGCGCAGCTTACGGCCTGGGCACCCACGATCTGCGAGGTAGGGGTCACCAGCGGCGGCAGACCTGCGGCCAGACGTACAGTCGGGATCAACTCCATGGCGCGGGGCAGAATCTCCTCGGCCTTGAGCTGCTGGAGCTGTGCCACCATGTTGGAGTACATGCCGCCCGGGATTTCGGCCTTCTTGACCAGTTCGTTCGGTGCCGGGAATCCGAAATGGGCCTCGATCTTGTGGCAGGCGTCGAGCAGCGTCTCTTCGTCGTCCGCCTGCGCTGCTTTGATCGCACGGTCGAATTCGGCGTCGATCTCCTTCGGAAGTTCGTCGGTGAGCGGATTGAAAGGCTTCGGCATAGGCTTCTCTTTGCCGAAGACCGAAATTTCGAGCTCTTTGCGGATCTCCTTGAGCTGGGTGTTGATCTTGGCAACGGCTTCCATGTTGACACCCGTGTCGATCCCCAGTTTCTTGCAGAAGACGTAGATCAACTCGATAGCCGGCGCTCCCGTACCGCCGCTGAAGTACCAGCAGTTGGTATCGACGATATCGACTCCTGCGACGATCGCCGCCAGCACCGATGCCAGACCGTAGCCCGGGGTGCAGTGGGTGTGGAAATCGATGGGGACATTCAGATTCTGCTTGAAGAGTTTCACCAGTTTGCTCACGCGGTGGGGCGGGATCAGACCCGACATATCCTTGATCGTGATCATATCGGCTCCCAGCGCCTCCATTTGCTTGGCTTTCGAGAGGAAGTATTCGTCCGTAAATACCGGCTTCGGGTTCTTCTTGCCCATCAATTTGCCGAAGAACCCGATTTCCGGATATTTCGGATCTACCGTATAGCACACAGCACAATCGGCGATACCGCCGTATTGCTTCACGTATTTTACGGTCGATTTGACGTTGTTCACGTCGTTCAGGGCATCGAAGATACGCATGATGCCCAAGCCGCTCTGAATCGAATTACGGCAGAAGCCGTCGATGATCTCGTCCGTATAGGGGGCGTAACCGAAGAGGTTGCGGCCGCGCGAAAGGGCCGTGAGCTTCGATACGTTTCCGATTGCCTTGTGAATGGTTTCCAGGCGGGTCCAGGGATTTTCATTCAGGTAGCGCATTACCGAGTCGGGCACTGCGCCGCCCCAAACTTCCATGGCGTAAAAGTTCGCATCCTTGTAGAAAGGAAGGCAGCGGTCGATTTGGGCCTGGTTCATTCGTGTAGCGAAAGACGACTGTTGGCCGTCACGCAACGTAAGATCTCTGATTTTTAATGATTTGGCCATTGTATTGAATTTTTAATGGTTATTTCCCTTCCTTTGGGCTCGCTCCGTTTTTCTTCGGAGAAGGGCCGTATTGTTATTCGAATAACAAATATAGTGAACAAATTTGAATTTCCAAATTTTGTGCAAAAATTTTTAATAAATAATTTCTGCCCCGGTGATCGTTTCGAACGAAGCGGAAAAAGGCGTCGAATGGATTTTTTTAATCGTTGTGAAACAATAGGTTACGGCGTGTTGCCGAGAGTCGGTTCCGGACACCGGATTTGCCTCTGTCCCTGACCGGGTTTCGGGGAATGCGGGAGCGTGGGAATTCGTGCCGCCGGTTCCGAAAGAGATGTCGAACCTTATGCCGGAACAGATTTTTCGAATTTCGTATCTGGGATTCCCGATCGTGTCGCTGCCTTTTTATTTAGATACTTCGCCTCGGCAAAATGCAAATAAAATTTGCTTTTGCGCTCGGCTTATTCGTATCTTTGTCATTTGTATGGGCGGGCGTCGATCCTTTCGGAGGTGTTTTACGATTCGCGGGAGGAGCGCGGCCTTGTCCGTTACTCATTTTCGGAAAATTTACGATTTACAATGACTCCTACGGCCGTACTGCTCACCGTGCTCGGGTATATCGCAATGCTTTTCGTCGTTGCGGGAATCGCCGGAAGGCGGGTGTCGAACACGGGCTTTTTTACCGGTAACCGGGAGAATCCCTGGTATGTGGCGGCTTTGGCAATGGTCGGGGCGGCGATGTCGGGCATAACTTTCGTGTCGGTGCCGGGGTCGGTTGCGGCCGATTCGTTCTCCTACCTGCAGATGGTGCTGGGTTTTACCGTCGGGCAGATGGTGATCGCCTTCGTGCTGATTCCGCTTTTCTACCGGTTGAAGGTAGTCTCCCTGTACGAATATCTCGACGGACGTTTCGGTATGACGACCCACCTTACGGGGGCCTGGTTCTTTTTCATATCCAAAATGTTCGCCGCGGCATTGAAAGTTTATGTCGTCTGCACCGTGCTGCAGGTGCTGGTGTTCGACCCGTTCGGCGTGCCGTTCGCAGTCAATGCGGCTTTCTTGGTCGGATTGGTCTGGCTCTATACCTGGCGGGGCGGTGTCCGTTCGGTCGTCTGGACGGATATTCTGCATACGTGTTGTCTGGTGGGGAGTATCGTGCTCTGCATCGTCTTTATCATGCGGAGCCTCGGTCTGACATCGGCCGGAGTTGTGCAGGCCGTTTGCGATTCGCCGATGTCGCGCATCTTCTTTTTCGAGGATACCGGGTCGGCCCGTTATTTCTGGAAAATGTTTTTCGGGGGTGTCTTCACGCTGGTCGCCATGACCGGTTTGGATCAGGATATGATGCAGCGGAACTTGAGCTGCCGCTCGCCCCGGGATTCGCAGATCAACATCGTGATTACGGCCTTCAGCCAGATGGCTGTGATCCTGCTTTTTCTGGTGCTCGGCGTGCTGCTCTACCTCTATGCAGAACATGCTGGATTGCCGATGCCCGAGAAAGGCGATCAACTGTTCGCCGTAGTCGCCGTGAACGGCGGATTGCCGCTTATCGTTGGTATTATGTTCGTTGTGGGACTTATATCGAGTACCTATTCATCTGCCGGGGCTGCCATGACGGCATTGACGACTTCGTTCACCGTGGATATCTTGCGCGGTCCGAAGCGTTGGGGCGAAGGGCGGTTGACGCAGGTACGTATCGGGGTGCACGTCGTAATGGCACTCGTGATGGGGTGTGTGGTTCTCTTTTTCGGCCGGTTCGGTAATGACAGTGTGATTAACTTGATTTTCAAGGTTGCGGGTTATACGTACGGGCCTATTCTGGGAATGTTCGCATTCGGCATCTGCACCCGGCGGCGGATTCGTGACCGCTGGGTTCCGCTGGTGGCTTTCGCGGCTCCGTTGCTGTCGGTCGCCCTGCAAAGTTTCGTCGCGTATAAGTACGACTACCATATCGGCTTCGAATTGATCGCCTACAACGCGCTGTTTACCGTAATCGGAATGTCGCTGCTTGTCGAGCGGCGTCCGAAACCGGCGTTGAATGATCGAATATGAAAGATAGACAAACAGACTTAAAATAGTTGATATTATGGCTTTAGAACAGGAAATTTCCAAAGGAATCATGGAGGCTATGAAGGCCAAGGATACCGTACGTCTTACGACGTTGCGCAACGTGAAGAAGTATATTATCGAGGCGAAGACCGCTTCGGCGGGTATCACCGAATTGTCCGATGCCGAGGTGCTGAAGATCATTGCGAAGCTGGCCAAGCAGGGGGCCGAGTCGGCTGCGGTATATGCGCAACAGAACCGTCCCGATCTGGCTGCCGAAGAGTCGGCTCAAGTCGCCGTGCTGCAGACGTTCCTGCCCAAACAGATGACCGGTGAGGAGTTGACCGAGGCTGTCCGGTCGATCATTGCCGAGGTCGGTGCAACCTCGATGAAAGAGATGGGGAAGGTGATGGGTGTCGCATCGAAAAAATTGGCAGGTATGGCTGATGGTAAGGATATATCGGCCAAAGTAAAAGAGCTTCTTTCTTAAATAATTTGTTGAGCTGACAATATTCCGCGGAAATGAGTCTGTTGCACTCCCTGCATCGGAATGTCAAGACGATCGCCATGCCGATGGGTATGGTGGTCGGAGCCTTGTTATGCCGTCCGGTGACAGCGGCCGAGAGTATGTCGAACGGGATGATTACCCCGACGCTGATCTTTCTGATGCTGTTTTTCACTTTCTGTCGGGTGAAGCCTCGGCAGATGCGGGTGAAGATGCTGCATGTCTGGCTGCTGGCATTTCAGATCGTGGGCAGCATAGTGGTTTACCTGTCGTTCGTCTGGTTCGATCCGTTGTTGGCGCAGGGGGCCATGATTTGTGTCCTGGCTCCGGTTGCGATGGCAGCCGTGGTGATCGGCGGTATGTTGGGGGCCAACGTAACCACGATGGCTACGTACAGCCTGATCTGCAACATGGTCGTCGCTTTGGTGGCTCCGATGCTGCTTTCGTTCGTGGGCTCCGACCATGCCACGTTTCTGGCAATTCTCTCCCGTGTGGGACCGGTGCTGGTGCTGCCGTTCGTCTGTGCCCAGTTGTGCCGAAAATTCTTGCCGGGAGTGGCATTCTGGGTGTCGAAGCATAGCCAGATTTCATTTTATATGTGGCTGGTGTCGCTGGTTTTTGTCATTGGCCGCACGACCGCTTTTATCATCGACCTGGAGAATGCTGAACCCTGGACCGAAATTGCACTGGGGCTCGTTGCGATGGTGATCTGCGTGGTTCAGTTCGGAGTGGGACGGATGCTGGGACGCCGTTACGGTGATGCCGCAGCGGGCGGGCAGTCGTTGGGACAGAAGAATACGGTGCTCGCCGTGTGGATGGCCCAGTCGTTTCTGAACCCGATCTCCTCGATTGCTCCGACCGCTTATATCGTGTGGCAGAACTTCGTGAACTCCTACCAAATATATAAAAAGGATAGAAAAGTGATGAAAAATCAAATATAAATTATTAAAATATAGTAATTTATATTCGATTGCGGAAATTTTCGTATGTTTTTGCAATTTTCTCAGCTAAGCCCATAATTGCCCAATATTTGTTACTCGAAAATGCTGCGGTAACAAAACAAATTCACTATATTTGCCGTTGAAGCAACAAACGGGAAGGGTCTGGCGAAACAGAAACAGACGGTCAAATTGAAGGAGCCGGTGCGAATCCGGTTCAAGCAGTTATCCAACGGAAATCAATCCATCTATTTGGACTACTATACGGGTGACGTGATCCGCAAGGAAAATTATGTTGGCGGCAAACGGAAATACGAGTTTCTGAAGCTATACCTTATTCCCGAACGAACGCGGGAGGACAAGGCGAAGAACGAAGTGACGCTCGCCCTTGCCAAAGCGATTCAGAGCAAACGGATCGTCGAGGTGCAGAACGACGCGCACGGATTCCAGAACACGAACAAGTCCCGAGTGAACCTGCTCGATTATCTGGAAAATATCGGAAAACAGTCCGCCGAGCAGGGAAGCCGGAACTATGCCCGAACGGTGCTCAATACCGTCCGGGCATTGAAGCTGTTTCGCGGCGACTATATCGCTTTTCGGGACGTCGATAAGGAGTTTCTTTCGGAGTTTACCGATTACCTGCGGCAGATGCCGAAGGCCAGCAAATACGGCGTATTGAAAACCGGAGGGCGGTTAAGCGCCAATTCGGTTGTTTCCTATTACGGTACTTTGAGAACGGCCATCAACCGTGCCTACAAAGAGGGAATCATTACCGTCAATCCGACCAAAGAGTTCGATTTCGCAAGTAAAGTGCGGCAGGAGCCGAGCCGCCGCGAGTATCTGACAATCGACGAATTGAAAACGCTGATAAATACCGAGTGCCGGCACGAGATCGTCAAGCGGGCTTTTCTGTTCAGCTGTCTGTGCGGGTTGCGCGTAAGCGACATTCGCAAATTGAGGTGGTGCGACTTACAACGGAGCGGCGGGCGTGTCCGTATCGAAATCACGATGCAGAAAACCAAAGAACCGCTTTACCTGCCGATTTCGGACGAGGCGTTGAAATGGCTGCCGGAGCGCGGCGAGGCGAACGACAGTGATTATATCTTTCCGCTGACGCACGAGGGAACGGTGAATGATACGCTGCAACACTGGGCGAAAGTCGCCGGAATAACCAAACACATCTCGTTTCATATCTGGAGACATCCAAGTTCTACTTTCTAATTGAGATACAATCAATTAAAGTCCTCATTCTCTTAAATGGGTAACGATTTGGTAACAACTATTCGTTCTGAATACAATCCATTATTCTTCAATTAGTTGCGACGCATTACTTTAACGACAGGTAATGGATTTGTAACGTGCTAACTTCTGTATTCTTCATCGCTTTGAAGTGGGGTGATTAGCTGAGGGCAAAGATAGTGATTTTTCTTGGAAAGCTCAATAATCATGCACGATTTTGACAACCTTTCATATTACCTCCTATCAATATTCTCACAGCATAGAATAGGCAACATATAACGCTTGCTTCCCTTGTTTTAAATGGCGTATTTGTATTTTTATTACGATATATCAATTTATATTTTGTTATATGCTATTTTATTTGTATCTTTGCTCGCAAATAAGATAAATACAACAAGTATGATAGCAAACTTCTCAGTTGAAAACTTTTTCTCCATTAAATCGGCTCAAAAAATTAGTTTTGAACCAACGTCAGATACTTTTATGTCTGATGAATATTCGTATGAGGTTAAAGAGGGAGTCAGATTGCTGAAGGTAGGTATCATCTATGGTGCCAACGCTTCCGGTAAAACTAATATATTAAATGCCATCGAGTTCTTCAGAATGTTGGTTTTGAGAATGCCTAAAGACCGGAATGAGAAAACGGGAGTTGTTCCTTTTATGTTAGACGATACTTCAAGGAATGAAACAACGAAGATATCAATGGTATTCTACATCAACCAATCTAAGTATGTTCTTAGCTTTGAATTGGATGCAAAGCATATCCATTCCGAGACGTTGGTTGTTTATGATTCCATTCGCCCTACCAAGTTATATAATCGTAGCTATGATGCTACGACAGATTCCACAATCATAGAATTTGGTTCAAATCTGAAAATGTCACGGAAGAGCCAAGAAATAATTTCCGGGAATACAATCAATAATTGCAGTGTGCTTGCCGCGTTTGGCAAAAGCAACGTAGAACGGACCAAATTGAATGATGTGTACGATTACTTTGCCAACCATGTAAAGGATGTATTGGCTCCCGGCATGTTGCTTTCTGGGTATGTCAAATCACGATTGGATAAAGACGAAACTGGAGATTTGAAGAAGTTCATTTTAAATTTCTTGAAAGCGTCCGATTTCAATATAGAAGATGTGGTGTTGCATGAAGAAGAAGCGTTGATTACCCCTGAATTGGAACAACTCATCCAAAATGCGCCTATTGACAAAGAGGCCAAAGCCGAAATGCTAAGAAGGGGTAAAATTACAAATGCGGAACTGACCTTCAAACATAAGGCTGGCGAGAAAGTATATGATTTGTCCGAAGAATATGAATCCAATGGTACAATGAGATTTTTGGGCATGGCCGTGATTCTGAATTTCTTGTTAAAGACAAATCGGTTTGTACCTATTGATGAAGTAGAGACAAGCATCCATTACGAACTGTTGGCTTATTTCTTAAAAGTGTTTTTAGCAAACAGCAATAGGCCATCTCAGATGCTCTTGACAACACATGACATCAATCTGCTTAACGAGGATTTCATTCGCCGCGACACAATATGGTTTACGGATAAGGATGAATTGGGCGAGACCCAAATCGTACGCCTCTCTTCTTTAGGATTGCATAAAAATCTCTCCCCTTATAATGCCTACAAGCAAGGGAAATTAGTAAAGTTGCCGTTCCTTGGCAGTCAATATATTGACCTAAACGAAGAATGACATGAAAAGGACTGTGACGAAAAGTATTGCCATCATAGGCGAAGGGGAAACGGAGTGGTTCTATTTTGATTCTTTGAGGATTGCATGTCGCTATCCTTTCAAGGTCGCACCAGATTTTCCTCAGCATAGCGACATCAAGCATATGCTGAAGCTGGTCGAATCCTATTTGAAAAAGCAATATGATTATATTGTATGCTTGTTTGATATGGACAGACTGTTGCAGTATCCATCTGAAATGCAGCTATATCAGAAAGCAAAGAAGGAGTATGGTAAGAAAAAATATGCAGGGAAGGTGATGTTTGTAGAAACGAATCCTTGTACAGAATTTTGGTTCCTGCTTCATTTCTTGCCTAATGTGGTTTGTCGGCGATACGAGAGTTACGAACAATTGCTTCCTGAATTGCAGAAATATATGCCTGGATATGAAAAGACAAAAAGATATTTCATTCGCACCAATCTCTATAAATTCCTGACAGAGAACGGCGATTTGGAACGGGCAATGTCTAATTCCGAGAAACTGTGCCTACTTTGCCAAGAGTCGCCGGAAGATTTGAAAGCATATTCGGAAATACATCAGGTGATAAGACTATTAACTAACATATAAACTGAAGAATATATGAGTTTTGACAAAAACAAACATTTGAGAGAAGTGTTAGATACTCACAAGATGTGTCACGTTCAGGATTTCGTGAATAAGGTTAAAAACCGTAGAGAAGAGATTAAGGCTAAGATGCACAACCACTACGGTAGCGATAAATATCCATCGTTTGGTTCTGGTAGTTTTGCTAAGCATACCGCCACCAATGTGAAGTTCGACCTTGATTTGGTGGAGCCGTTCAAGCATAATGCTTTCGAGACATTACAGGAAATGTTTGATAGTGTACACGATTTTCTTGCAGAGGAGTATAAGAATACTGGTGTGACTATTCGTAAACAAAAGGTTTCAATTGGTGTAAGTTTCCCTATTGAAGAGGGGGATGAGAAGCCGGTTGAGCTTGATGTGGTACCTGGCAGGGAACTAAGCGATGATGACTATCTTGATTCACACGATTTGAACTTATGTTTTAATGAAGACCACTGGGGATTCAAGAAGGGAACGAGCCAGAAAACGAACATCCAGAAACAGATTTCGCATATCGAAGGTAAATCAAGTGAGCGCCAGATTATCCGTTTGCTTAAAATATGGAAAAAGCAGAAAGGCAAGAAATACAAATCGTTTGTTATTGAACTGGCCGTAATAAGAGCCTTTGACGGCTACGATGGTGATAATGGTCTTTGGTCAAGGTTAAAATACACGATGGAGTATCTACGCGACAACATAGCAGAAAACAGTTTCCATCTTTATGACCCAGGCAACACGAACAACGATGTCATAGCAGCCATGCAGGACTACGATAGACAATCGTTTAAATCGGATATGGAGAGTATGCTCAATAACATAGACAACAATCCAGATTTCTATTTGCCCTACTACTTCAAGGTGAATGAGAAATATAGTGGATATAAAGAGAAAAATATGGGAGCCGCTTACCCGACAAGTGCAAAACGATTCGGATAGTAAAGAATATGATGACGGCAGATAAAATAAAGGAACTGATAGGTGCTCTTTATGGAGTTAGCCTTGTTGATGATTTTGCCATCAATGAGGCTGGCTCGTTGAAAGGGCGTATTGCAGTGACTACAGCACAAGACAAAGCTGATTTGGAATGGGATGTAGAGATTTGCCCTGCCTATCCATTTAAAGCAATGGGCAGAGAATCTATCTATTTTCAAAATAAGAATCTGCTGGACTATCCGCACATTATGCAAGGCGGTAATCTGTGCATGCATTCCGCAGAATATGAGAATGCTGAGAGGCAATTTGTGGAAGACTTGAAACAGTTGAAGGAATGGGTAGAAAAATACTATGTAAGGGGAGAGAAAGATATACATTATGAGCATCTAGTGGTGGACCATTATCCAATCCGCGAGCAATATTATACTTTCTGTTTCACAGAGGCTCAAGAAGACTTTGCCGAAGGAGACTATGGGGTGGTACACTATACAGTGTTGCCAACAGGCTGGAAAAATGACAGAATTGTCATCAACTATGTAGCACAAAAGTTTGTGTCGTGCGCGCAGGTTAAGAAGAGGGAGTTGCTCTGTAAGATTAGTAAGTTCTACCAAAAATTGAATTCATTTGACGGTGTGTATTGTCTGCTGAACAACACCCCATCGGTGCATGACAAGTTTATTGTTGAGGATTACGATTCTATCAAAGGATTGTTCTCGCAGAGTCAGAAAAACTATATCCATAGTTTTGTTGTATTGCATAAAAACAAGTATAAATTCTTCCCACTGTTTTGTGGATATAGAATTCCCGGAGGTGGTGTCTATTGGCAGGCAATGATGCTTTTTATGGATGATTTGCCGATAGAACCTGTGCGGATGGGTACTGGTAAAAACAGACTTTGGTTTACTGATTTTAAGCAGGGACTGATTCAATGGGCTGAAACTGTGGATATTTCATATAAGTATTTCTTCGGGCGTGGCGCCATGCCAGAAGAACTGGCTAACAAGAAAATACTAATTATGGGTATCGGAGCTATAGGAAGTATTGTGGCTGAGACCCTAACAAGATGTGGTGCGAAAAGCCTAACTCTCTATGATATAGATAACAAGGAGCCTAGTAATGTTTGTCGGTCAGCCTATTCTTTTTATAGTGGCATAACCGAGAAAACCTTGGACATGGAGAACTTTCTGACGCAGATTTCGCCTCATGTTGAATGTACCAGCTTGAAATCCATCGTTGACTTGGTGATAAAAACATACGCGGCAGAACATGAAGATAAAAGTGCTCTTGCAAAGTTATTTGACGAGTTTGATGTGATATTTGATTGTACTACGGATAATCAGTTGATGCGGGTAATGGATTCTGCGGGGACGAAAGCTCAGTTGGTTAATCTCTCAATCACCAATCACGCACAAGATTTGATATGTGCTTTCTCACCCAATGTGACAGAAACCGTTTTGTTGATATATGGCTTACTTAAGCGCAATACGGAAGCTGACATGTATAACCCTACGGGGTGTTGGACTCCTACCTTTAAGGCTTCGTATAACGACATTGAATGCAAGGTGCAAGTTGCAATGAAGCATATAATCAGAATGTTGAGTAGGATGGAGCCTTTAAGTAATTTTTATATAACAGAAGACGATTTGAATTTAAAGATAAACAGATTATGAGGTATTATCTGGCGAGTGATGATTTGTATATAGAGATACAGGCTTCTGTGTTCAACCAAATACAGTTGCAAGCTGAGGGAGAGTATCCCAATGAGAATGGAGGAATGCTTGCAGGACGATATTCCGTAGATAGGCATACGGTGTATATAGAAAAAGCTGTAGTGCCTGTGGAGAAATTGACTGGCAGGACAACATTTAAGCGTAACGCCAAGGGGTTGGAAAAAGTATGGACACAATTAGCCAAAATGGGGTTGCGATATGTAGGCGAATGGCATAGCCATCCAAATGGTTCCACACAATATAGCAATACGGACTTGACGGCTATGGTAGATATTGAGAAGGAAGTGACCATTGCTAATCCATTACTACTGATAGTTGGTGTAAGAGGTGACGGACTTAGTGCCCATACATTTTATTGTTATAAGAATAATAAATTGTTAAAATACAAGAAGATGATAGATTTAAGAAATTTATTTCATGGCTTGCAAGAACAGATGTTAGCTAGTCTGAATGTAAATAGGATGTTTATAGAACACCCTGGTAGTAAGGGGGATGCCACGGAACAACATTGGATAGAATTTCTACGAGCCTATCTTCCTGAGAGGTATAAGGTAGACAAGGCTATTGTGATAGATTCGACGGGCAATGTTAGCGAACAGATGGACGTAGTCATTTATGACGCGATTTACACCCCCTTCATATTCAAACAGGATGGTTTCATGTATATACCTGCAGAAAGCGTATATGCTGTATTTGAGGTGAAGCAGGATGTGAAAGGATATATAGAATACGCCGCCAAGAAAGTAGAGAGCGTACGTAAACTGAAACGAACAAGTATTAGTATGGTTGCCTCAGGAATAACTACGCCTGCTCGACCATTAACTAAGATAATAGGTGGTATTTTGACCACAACGAGTTCGTATAAAGAGAACGATACGGTAATAAAACAGTTAGAGGATCTAAAAGGCTTACAGACGTTGGATTTGGGATGTCTCTGTGATGCGGGTAGTTTTTATGTTGATTACAAAGAGACTGTACCTAAAGATATAAACCCAATTACGGATAATTGTAAATATATCGAACAAGTGTATGAAAGTCGCGAAGTAAAAGAGATTGAGTTTAGCAACAAGGAGGTGTCTTTATTCACTTTTTTTCTCCAGCTTGTGAGCTATTTAAAATCCATTGGTACTGTTGCTGCAATAGATATCAATGCATATCTGAAGGCTATTAATGCAAAAATCGACGAAGATATTTAAAGTAAAGGTGATAGATTTGTGAACTGTAATAATTAGACTTCGCTTCAGAAGACATAAATAGAAAGGGTAGAAAATTTGGGCGATTCTACCCTTAATTTGTTACATTGGTTTGCATCTTCTCAATAAATGCTATTTCATCATTGGTCAGATGGTATTTCACTTATGGATATTGGTTATTTTGGGTAGAAAGCACTTCTTTTATATATTGTTGCTGTGCGTCATCTATGTCGAAGAGCTTGTATAATTGTACGTTAACATCTCCATTATAATCTATTAAACCATTATTATCTGTATAATCCAATAAATCAGGAACTTTCTTTGCCAAAGAAGTTAATGATTCATCTGTCATCAAGAAAGCAAAACGTATTACTTCACTGGTTGCATATTTGAAGAAATTACGTGCTTCCTTTTCCGTTCCGAAAGTTTTCAATGCTACCCGTGAACGTCCAAATGCACTATGATTGTCTATTACCGCTATTTGATTGTTTCGTTTTTGTCCTCCAGCATTCGCACTTGATACAATGACTTTCCATTGTCCTAAGTATTCCTTTCCAGAAGATATGACATCCTTGTTTGCGACATACCAACGAGCACGACCACTTTTGCCTGCCTTGTCATTGGTGAACAATTTTATTTCTGTATCTGGATTGAAATAATCTCCATCATTATATTCTCTTACGAAAGATGGGTTCTTTTCAACGAAATCGCTTTCAATGCCAAATAAACTACGAGGAAGAACAGAATCGTGCAAACATCCGCATTTCTTAATTGCATTATCTAATTTCCTGACAATCTCATCGTCATTAGGATTGAGTGGGAACAAGTCCTCACCCGGATTATCTGCATGTATGGATATAACCTTACTTTCTTTTGAATAACGATATGTAAAGCCCTTTTCTGTCTTATCCATATCTTTTAGCACGATGGACAGTCCGTCTGCGATAGCAACATCTTTGAATACGTCTGTAGAATATGGGAAAAACTCCAGCATCATTAAATGACAATCATTTATCTGCGCTAATCCAAACTTTTCAAGTCCTTTTCCTGAACGATGAATCCATCTTGCACCAGGATATATTAAGGATGTGTACTTTCCAAGTCTTTCGCTAATCACTTGGAAATATTGGAAAATACTAATGCTCACTTTTTGACCATTAGAGCTCTCTTTCTGTTCAACAACTTCTTGATATGGCGGATTTCCCACTACTGCATTGAATTTCATATTGTCTCCAGCTAAATCATGTACTTTTTTAATGAAAAGTTCTGGTTGGTTCTTAATTTTGTTGACAAGGTCATCTGGTGCATACATATTTGTCTTTGTTCCGCGGAAGCCTACCAGCGTCCGTTTGGTGATGCTCTTCGCCATCGGTGTCTTGCAGACCACAAAGATGTTCTCCGCCACGACCTTGTCCCACACCGCCTGCTGTTCTTCCAACGTGTCAGCGGAAATGGTGCTGTCTTTCAGTCGTGTGCGGTAGATGCCGTAAGCCATGTAAAGCGGATACAGACCGGACTTGGAGTTGATTTCCAAAATACGGGCATCGGAAGTGAAAACCTCTGCCGTCACCTTGCCGTGGTCTATGAAACGCGGCTCATCAAGCGTGTGTTCATATTCCTTGTCAAAGAAACAATAACCGCCCAGACAATCACCCAAGTGCATGTTCACCACGCGCCAAGGCGTAAGCACCGTTTCCTTGTCGGGATTGCGGAAGGTGCTGAAGATGTCCGTGATGCGTTCGATGCGTTCCTCCACACTCAGCTTGTCCGCAGCCTTGGCCATCGCGCGGATGCGCTTGCCCGCTGCACGGAAGATATCCGGGTCGTAGTATTTCTTGAAAGCGTTGAACTTCTGCTTGCTTACCCCCTTTGGCATGAACTCTTCCCATGAACGCGGGTCTATCTTCTCGGCGAAGTTGTCAATGGTGATTTCCTCGTCCTCGTTGTCCAATTCCGCACCATAGATGAGCAAAGGCATACGGATGGAAATGCTCCGGAGGATGGAAATGGCCGCCTCACGGTTCTTCGTCTTCTTTTTCAGTTCTTCTAATCTGCGTTTCTCCTCCTCAGTCAGTTCCTTCTTGGATTTCTTCTCCAGCTTCTCCTTCTCCTCGTATTCCTCGTTATTCAGCCCTTGGTTGTTGATGTCCACCTGATTGGTCTTGGGCATCGCTTTGGTCTGGCCGATTATTTTTTTCAATACCTCAAAGTCATTCAATTCCACATCACCCAGTTTCAACAACTCGTCATTGTAAAGACTGTTGTCCTCGAAGCCGTTGCGTACCACGCGCTCCACATAGACCTTCTTGAGCTGCTCCAGCATACGGGGCACATCGAACTTGTCCATCCGGGAGCCTTCTATGGATATGACCGGGCAGAAATTGAGGAAATCACCCATAATCTTGCGGTCGGTCTGCGAGGTTTTGCCCGCCTTGGCGGAAATCTTGGCGGTCTCGGCAAGCACGCGCAAGGTGCGGTCGGGTGCAAAATCAAACACGTAGCACTGCTCCTTCACACGCCCGTTGATGGTAGCCGGAGTCTGCACCCGGAAAATGGTCTGCATATAGCTGGACGCCGCCGTATTGTAAGAGCCGGACAGCATGAACACCGCTGTCCACGCAGGAACGCTTACCCCCGTTGTCAAACGCCCGCAGGACAGGGTGATGGTGCGTGTCGCATCCGGGTCTTTGCCGATGGCGTTGTTCACCGCTTCCAACGCATCGCGGCTTTCCTCGTCCTCATCACCGTCACCTGCCACGTTGACAATGCTGAAATACTGGAACACCGGATGCCACTGCAATAACGCACTAAGTGCCTTTGCCTCCTTCACCCCAGGAAGCATCCATAGCGTATGCCGGAAGATACCCCGGTATTCCTCGTTGGCGAAAGGATAATAGCTATCAGTGTCCTCCTTTGTCAGCAGGTTGAGGAAAGCGGAAACATCCCGCTCGTGAATAAAGCAGCCCTCCTCGTTTACCCGAAAGAACTCGCGGAAATTGAAGGCCACGTCCTCATCGGCAAACTCACGGAGCAACCGTCCGAGGTCATAGGTATAGATGTTCATGACGGGCAGTGCCGCATAGGGATTCGGATCGCCCTGATGCACCTTGTCCCACTCCTGCTTGGCGCGTTGCTCCATCACGTAGTCCCAGGTGTAAATTTCGTCCTCCTTGAAATCGCCCAGTAGGTTGAACGGTGTTCCTGACAAGCGCAGGACTTTTGTATCCTCCTTGACCAGTTCCGCCATCACCGCCTTGCCCAGTTCCGTCTGCGTGCCCTCATGCGCCTCGTCCACGATAATCAAATTCCAAGGTGTGGCAAATACTTCATCGTTCTTGTCGAAGTTGCCGCCCACCAGTTCAGAGCCACGCAAGTCCTGCATAGAAGCGAAATAAACGTAATGCAGGCCGTCAGCCCTTGTCCGCCGTTCAAGGCTCTCGTGGCTGTCCCCGTTGTTTTTCGAGCCATAGGCGAAATCGCTGCGGTCGTAGAATATCTTGCCGAAGTCCTCGAACCATCCGCTGTCTACCACGGGACGGTGGGTCAGGATGAGCGTCCGCCGGAAATCCATGTCCTTAACCACCTGCAAGGCGGACAGGGTTTTGCCGAAACGCATCTTGGCATTCCAAAGCATCTGGTTGCCTTTCTTGAACTGCCGCTTGGTCTTGTCGATGGCTTCCCGCTGTTCCGGACGGAAGATGATGGGGCTTCGCCCGTGCGCCACTTCTCCCGGCAACAAGGATTCCTTGCCCTCTTTGACGGCTGCGATGGCACGTTTCACAACATCCAAGTTGGTGATGAACCATTCGTTGGCTCCGTTCACCTTGTCAAACACTTTCTTCTTCACGCCGGAACGCTCCAACACGGCATGGATTTCCTTGTCATTGAACGATTGCAAGCCGCCCCGGTTGTAGAGAGCCAACTCGGTGTAGAGCAACTCATATCGGATGCCCGCTGTCTGCGTGTATTGGTTGATGCGTTTCCTTGCCGCCTCATTCAAGGGTTTGCTGTTCGGTGCCAGCCCGATGACATTCCCGTCGTCACAGGTGGCCTCGCCTATTTTCAGGCAGTCCTTGTGCTCAGCATCGTTGATGCGGAACACGTATATCAGCTTCAGTTTGAGGGAAGAAAAGTATTTCATAGGCATTCATTTTAGGAGGTCAATGTATCGGATTCGCTTGCCTTTGCGTCCGGTCTGCGGGTCTTTCGCCCTCCAGTCCTTGATAAGGCAATACGTCCCGTTGTGCTTGAAGATGTTGTCCGTTCTGCATCCCTCGCAAGGTGTAATAACTTCCTTGCTTTCACCGAAAAGAGAAACTTCTGTGTGTACCTTGTCCTTGCAGCTTCCGGGGACAACGCCTTTCAATCCGTCCATCTGCCACACGTTCCATGAGATGATGTAAGCAATGTAATTGATGGATTTCAGCAAAGGGGCTTTGCCGAACTTGGCACGGTAATACTCGATGAGGGAATAGAGCATGGACTCACGGGCGATGAGCAGGCTGTCGCCCTGCCATTCGTAAGCGTAGGTACTCTTGTAGGCTTCCTGCGCGGCTTCCAGCCACTGGCCGGAGGTGTCTGTATTCTCGCTAACTACCCGTAACTTTCTGTCCAGTAAACCTATGCGCTCACCAATGGGAATGATTGCTCCCGTAGTAGCATCATAGCGGCTGGCAATGTAGGGAGCCTCGCCACAGGTGATTTCAAGACGGGTATCGCAGACATAATCCTTCCATGTCTTTCCTTCGGGAAAGGTTATCTTGTCAGGATTCGTTTTCCAGTCATGCGTACCTTCTTCTGACGTATATTCCGTATTGAACACGTCCTTCCGACCGAACCATGCTTCATCAATGAGGTTGTTCTGCGCGTTGCACACCCATGAAGGAGTAAACACTTCCGCCATGTCCCGGACACGTGCCGACTGGGTGTCCTTGCGCTTCAGGATACGGGGCATGATGACCTGCCCGTTCCTGCCCGTGATAAGTTCCGGCAATATCGGGTCATTATAGCCGTATCCTGTACCGAGGTGTTCATAATCGGAAGTCGCCCAAAAGATATTGCACACGGCATCGCCCCTGCTCGTGGTATGGTCTTTGAGCAGGGTAGCCAACAGTTCCGGCGAAGCCCGGAGGATGTCGTTCTCCAATATGTCCGCTATGTTCGGCATGTCTGATACGCTTGGGTAAAGCGTATCTCCTGACGGGAGAGAATAAGAACTGATAATCAGATTGTTTTCTGTTGGCTTGTAAAACAACGGTTATTTTTAGGCTGCTTTTATGCATGTCAGGTGCATTTTAGCCGGGTGCAAACTGCTCATTTTTCGCAAAAATGTGTAAATTTGCACCCGATAGTGTATCTCCCGTCAGAAGCACCGTTTTCTTTTTCAAACAATCCCTGCCTACAAGTCTTTCAGGATGATGGAATTCGCCTTGTCTATCACCGAACCGTCCAAGGAGGCGAGATAGATGCGCGTGGTCTCTTCCGAGTCATGTCCCATGCCCTCGCTGATGACTGATATGGGGATATTCTTGCTCTTGGCGATGCTGGCCCACGAATGCCTGCTCACGTACATGGTCAGCGGTGTCGTTATTCCGCACAGCCGGGCGATTTCTTTCAGGTACTTGTTGATACGGAACATCGTGCTTTTGTACTGGCTGCGCAAATTGTTGGATGGAAGCCTGAGGATGGGAAGCAGGTAGTCATCGGAACAGCCAGCCGCGTATTTAGCGACAATCGCTTCCATGCAGCTTTCCCATTTGATGTGCAGCTGCTGCCCTGTCTTATGCCTGCGGTAACTCAATATCCCGTTTTTCAAGTCAGACTTCTTGAGATAGGCCATGTCAATGAATGACATGCCACGGGTGTAAAACGAAAAGAGGAACATGTCCCTCGCCAGTTCCCAATGCGGTTTCCCGCTCAGGTCAAGTTCCTTGATGCGCCTGATGTCCTTGAGAGGGATGGCACGCTTTTGTGTCTTGTCCATCCCGGTATAGACATGTTTGAATGGATGCTTTTGTATGGTCAGCCCTTTTCCCACGGCACGGTTGTAGGTGGCACGGAGGATACGCAAATAAAAGGATTGGGTGTTCAAGGACACACCTTTCATTTTCAGCCATGCCTCATATTCCATCATTAGGTCTGCGTCCATATCATCCAACTGCACATCCTTGTTGCGTCTGAAACGCATGAAACTGGACAATGCCGCCGAATAGGTTTCCGATGTCCGTTCCCTGTTCAGCCGCCTTAACTGGCCGATGACCGATTCCATGAAGTTGTAGAAGGACTGTGATTCGGATATTTCACGGAAACGGCTTATGATGACATCCGTGGAGCAAGTACCTTTATAGAACAAATCTCGGACGATACCTTCCAACCTTCCCACATCCCGGTTCACTTGCCGGATAACCAGCCTGAGGTGATGCTTTCTTTCTGCCGGAAGTATGGCAGGTATTTCAATTATTGATAACTTTCCGTTCCACTCGCTTTCAAATATCCGGTAGTCTGTCTTGATGTGGCGGACCACGCGGTTGTGTATCACCTGATAATAGATGCTGCCCTCCTTGCCGTCTATGGAAGAAGGACGGAATTTCACTTTTACTGATGCCATTCACGTTACTTTTTGTTATTGGTAATTTGTTCCACTTTCAATCTCTCCTGCATCAAGCTGTCGGACATAGTTTTCAAATTTCTGTCATAGCCGTCAGCCTCTTGGCGCAACCATTCAACGGCATCCTCGTTACGTCGGATGTCGAACACATCATTTAGCCAAAGGATGGTCTTTGCGTCACATCCTCCCCACGAACGGATGACACGGAACTTTAAGGCATCGTCCGCATACTGTCGCTTGGATTTCCAAAGCTCGATGTTACCCCAGATTGAAAGGCTGCACACGACACCCATGCCGACCAAAAGAGAGAACACCTTGCTTGACCGGATGTCGAAACAATGGCGGTGGATATGCTCCTGCGGTTCGTCCTTCCGTTCTTCCGAATTTCGGACAAACATCTCTTTCAAATCACGCAACAGGTGCAGGATCCGATTCGATGCGTTAACCTCCGCTTCCCCGAACTTGGTCAGCATGGCTTTGGTCTGCTGATGATGCTCCTTTGCGGAACTGTCGAACAAATCCTTTATGGGAGCCAAATCCATTGCAGGAGCCTGTTCTCCCGATTGGCTGTTACTTACTTTTGGAGCATTCTCCAATTTGTCATTGATGCCCTTCAAGCCATTCCTGATGTCTTCGAAGAGCGCATAAACTTCATTATTATCCATTTTTATAATCTTATTTTACGTTGTTTCTTTTTCTTGTCCTTACGTTTTAAATGTTCCTCGAAATAGTTCTCATCCGCCTGAGCATTTGCGTTGTTGGGCATGAACAGACCGATAGAACTGCTGTACAAGTCATCGTTGCCTCTTGGCTCAAATTGCGGAGGTTGTTGCATGGGGTATTCGTAGCCTGCCGTTTGGCTGCCCATTACCCTCTGCCGTTCCTCATGACGGTTGGCGTTCAACGCTGCATCAATCTTGGAGTAGCTGAACCGCCTGTCTATCTTGGAACCACTGAACGGGTAGCCGTTCTTGGAGAAGATGATGCCTTGTATTTCATTCGACTTACCCTTGTACTTGAACCGCACTTCCACGCCTTGTTTCTTCAAATTAGCGATAAGCATGTTCCAGTTTCCACACCTTGAAACTTCCGATTTAAGGATGGAATAAAGCTCATATTTGGCCTTGTCCGGCTCTTTCAGGCGGTGGCGTTTCACCTGTTCTTTGCCGTCGGCGAAGTACAGGCTGTACTTCCGTGTCAGTTCCTTGCAGATGCGTGTGCTGCGTATCCGCTCGTTCCGGTCGCTGATTGTCCTGCCGTCATTGGCAATACGGTTGAATGCGATATGCACGTGCGGATGCTCCTTGTCGAAATGGCGCACGATAAGGATTTGCGTGTCGGTTATTCCCATTTCCTTCAAGTATTCCAACGCGATTCCTGCCATTACACGGTCGGTAAGACGGCGTTCATCTTCCTTAGAGAATGCCAACGCGATGTGTCCTACTGGCTTCGTTACCCTCGGATTCATCTTTGCCTGTGCCTCAAAACTGCCCGAGATTGTTTCCTTATTCTCGGCGAACAAGCCGTCACAGACGAGGATTCTCGCGTCCTTTTCCTTGTCGAGAATGTAGTTCACTACACCCTTGAAGTTGCTTCCTTTGACGATTTTAGCTATCATAGAAGTATCAAGTTTAGTAGTTCCTCAATACGCGCGACCAGCACACGGCATTCCATTCTCATGGTGGCGAAGCCTGCCGCGTTCGCCTTGTGCGCAAGTTGGTTGAGATTGTTCGCCATGCCGCAAAGCTGGCGGATGTAACCCGTATGCTCCGGCGTGAGCCGTTCCTTCACCTGCCCGTCCCTCATGCAGCCACGTAAAAACTCCCCAGCGGATATGCCCGCGTTCCGAGCCTTGCCTTTCAGCATGTAGTAGTCCGATGTCGCCATCTTCACCGTGAGGCGGTATTTCAGCTTGTCAGCCGCTCCTTTCTTGGGACGGCCTCCCTTGTTCCTCCTGTCAAATTTCCGTTTCTGTTCCATTACTTTTTAATTGATTTCTACTGATTGGAATGTGATTATCCATTAGACCGACGGGATGCGGCTTCCATGGAGTTTGGTAGTGGGAGCAGGCGGTTTCGGTATGCCCGAAACACAAACTTGCTCCCCTCAAAACTCCGTTGGATGGGTTCAGAGTAACTCCGAATTATATCCCGCTGGCCCTTCTCTTAATTCTCAGAGTTTACGCCATGCCTCGATGTCCTCACCGTAGGTGGCAAGATGCTGCCGGGCGATGTTCTCCACCAGTCCCGATACGCTCATCTTGCGTTCGCCGAACATGCGGACGATGCGGTCGAGGGCATCGCGCGTGCTTCGGCTGAGGAATACGGGCTTGCGGTCCTCGATGGACGGAACGGGAAGGAAGCTCTCCTTGTATTCCTCCAATGATGCCCGGCGTTGCTTGCCGCTGATGCGGCGTACCACCTGCGGAGTTTCATCCGTCTGTTCCGGCATAGGTTCATTGACCATTGTCGTTTCCTGTTGTACGGCCTCGCTTGCCTGTTCCTGTGTTTCGGCAGGCTGCGGTTCGGTTTTCGGCTTTTCAGGGGCAGTTGTTCCGCCGATGAAGTCTCTTACCATTTCTGTCATTTCTTGCTCGTTTACTTTCGTTTTCATTCTAATTTGATTTTAATGTTTAACAATAGTGGTCACAGTGCGCACGTTAGACCGATTATCGACCGCAAAGGAAGCGGATACATTACAGGCCGTCAAACGATTGGATTCGGTGTGGCAACATTGTACGGATTTGCATTATCCACATTAGGTTGACAGTGGATATTGCACCGATTTGCTATCAGGATAAGTCCGTAACCGATGTAGCATCAGTCCGGATGTCATGTAGGATAAGGTCGGACTTCATCCACCATGAGGTCGGACTTGATGTAGGATGAAGTCCGGAGTGATGTAGGTTGTCATGAAAGGCACTTTGGAAATAAAAGAACGCCAGAGGCTACCAGACCGATGCCAAATGCTGCCACGCAAGTGTGAAGTGATTGGATTATGCCGGACTTCGCTTTCCTTTGCATCACGGACGCTTGGAACAGCCATTGCAGGTAGGCGAACAACGCCACTCCCTGCCACTTGCTGCCACAAGCTGCCAGCCAATAACAAAGCCATTGTTTAATGCAGACACTGGTTTTACTTTGCAGGCGAAACGGATTATTAACAACAAAAGCGATATACAAAATGAATGTAGTAATTATCTCGAAAGAAAAGTACGAGGAAATGGTCGGCAAGCTCAACCAGTTGTCCGACCGGGTGAATGAAATCATCGGCAAGCGCGAAAAAGGAAAGCTCAGCCGTTGGATGGACAATCAGGATGTCTGCCAGCAGCTACGCATCAGCCCCCGCACCTTGCAGACGCTCCGAGACAACGGGACACTGGCTTACTCCCAGATTGGGCATAAGATTTTCTATAAGCCGGAGGATGTTCAAAGTATTGTCCGGCTCGTGGAGGACAGGCGCAAGGATGCCGCTTGGCGTGGCAGGACAATTTGACAAGTAGAATTTAATGTACCACTAAATCCATTGTAAATACTGCAAAATATGAATGAGTTGATTTTTGCCGACCAAGAATTGGAAGTCGGCTTCATCGGAAAGCTGGATACCCTGTTGGAAGGCATCGAAAGAATGGACGCAAGCTGCAAGGCTTCGCTGGGTAATGAACAGTTCCTGACGGACAAGGAGGTGTCGGCATGGCTCAAAGTGAGCCGCCGCACCTTACAGGATTACCGCAACAGCGGGATGATTGCCTACTACCAGTTGGGCGGCAAGATTCTGTACAAGGAGTCCGACATCGAAAAATTGGTGATGAGCGGTTATCGGAATGCCTACCGACTGGAAATGTGATTTGGCATGTACAAAAACAAAGCAAGTAAGCCGATGGCCGGGCAGTTATCCTGCCGCCATCGGCTTACTTTTTACAGAAAGGCTGTTTTGCTTACTCTGCACTAACACGTACATCGTGGATGGGCATTGGATAGCGAAAAAAACAAATGGACGGGATTTCCTCTATTGGCAGAACAGAGTTTGTCCATGATGAACCGTCTGAAAGCCATACATTCCTTGGTCCGCAGTCTGAAAGCTATGGCTATTATCATTTCAAGGCTGTACACGTCATAGCGAATCCTGCCGTCCTGTCTGACATGCCGCATCATTTCTTCTTCCGACAACTCCATGTTCTTGTAGATGGCACGGATAACCCTGCGGATGTCGCAGCCGAACACATTGAACGCATCGGATATTTCCTGCTGTGTCATCCAAACGGGAACAGTTGGCATAATGACTGTCCCGTTTTCACTGATTGTAATGATTCCCCTGTCCATAATGTATGTTTTTGATGTTTTCCTTATCCTTGTTCCATTCGGGCATACGGAATTTGGTTCCGATGCGTTTGGTCAGCTTCTTCATGTCCTCGTCCACTTTCTGATGGGTCAGACGGGCATAGATTTGTGTGGTGCTCATGTTCTTGTGTCCCATCATCTGGCATACTGTTTCAAGCGGAACTCCCTGTGAGAGAGTAATAAGGGTTCCGAAATTATGCCTTGCCATATGGTAGGTAAGCCGACGTTCTATGCCGCAGAGTTTGGCAAGTTTCGGCATGTTGTTGGTCAGGGCGGAACGGCAAGGCACATTGAAAAGTTTGTCTCCCATACGTTCCTCTTTGTATTTTTCCATTATCTTATGTGGAATATCAAGCAGGCGTATGACACATTCACTCTTGGTCTTCTGCCGTTTGAGCTTTATCCAAAGATTACCCTTGCTGTCCTTGCTTACATTTTCCGTACTCAGGTTGCACATGTCAATGTATGAAATGCCAGTGAACGTGCTGAAGATGAACAAGTCACGTACACGGCACAGGAACTTGTCCTCAATGGGTGTGTCCATCAGTTTCTGTAACTCGTCCATCGTCAGGTGGCGGTGCTTCCGCAATGCCTTTTCTGGAATGAACGATGCAAACGGGTTGTACCGGATTGTGCCTTGTGCCAATGCCATTCGTGTCATGGTCTTCAGCTTGATGATATATCCCTCCACGGTGGCGATAGAATACCCCATGTCCGTCCGCAGAAAACTGTCATATTTCTCTATGAACGAATAGTCAAGCTGTTTCAATGGAATGTCCTCCACGCCATAACAGTCATTCACAAATTTCTGGAGTGTCTTGTAAGAAGCCTTATGTACTTTCAACGAGCTGGGAGCACGGTTGATGCCTATGCGTTTGTCATAATCCTCCATATACTCGCGGTACAGCTCCAACAGTTTCCGTTTATGCTGCCCGATGCCGTTCACGGCATTCTTGACAAGTTCGGCTGTGATATATCCCTGCTCGTCAAGAATTTCTTTGTAGTAGCGGCGTATGTCCTCTTCAAGCCTGTCAATCTTGGCATTGGTTTCTTTGGCGATGCGGCTTTTCCCTGTTAGGCGGTATGCCTTGGCATCCCACAGGTCAGGTGGCACCTCCATCTTCGTGGAGAACTGCGCAACCTCTGTGTTGATGGAAATCCTGCCCATGAGCGGACACAGTCCGTTCTTCTTCACCTTCTGTCGGTTGATATAGAACAATACGGCAAAAGTATTGTAAGTGGTCTTTCGTTCCTGTTTCATGGCTTCATCCTTTTAGTATGATTGACTTCTTTCTGCATGGCGGTTTCTGTATGTCCATCTTCCGCCAACTTAAACTTGTCAGTAATTCGCTTTTGCAGTCTCCCCATATCCTCGTTCACCTTGTCATAGGTAAGATGGGCGTAGATTCGGGTGGCTCTCCAGTCGCGGTGTCCCATCAGTTCACGTACCGTGTCAAGCGGAACTCCTTGGGAAAGAGTGATTACTGAGGCATATGTATGGCGGGCTTGATGGAAGGTCACCCGGCGCTTGATTTGGCATATTTCCGCAATCCTCTTCAGGTAGATGTTCGTCTTGCTGCAACTGTACATCGGGAACAGCCTGTCCGCTTTGGCGATGCCACGGTATTTGCCGATGAGCTCAAGCGGCAATTCCAACAAGGGTACGTGGAACGGTGTCCCGGTCTTCTGCCGTGCGCTGTGAATCCACCATGTGCCGTCTTCCGCTTGTACAAGGTTCTTTGCCGTCAGGTTGCGCAGGTCGCTGAACGAGATGCCCGTGAACGCCGAAAAGAGGAATACGTCACGCACAAGGTTCAGGTTGGATTTGGGCAGCGGCGTGGTTATCATCCGCTTCAGTTCCTTTTCTGACAGGAACTTGGGGACAATGGGTACATAGTCAAACGTATAGTCCACAAAAGGGTCTTGTCTCAGATAGCCGCTGTTGATGGCGGACTTCAGCACACGGTGCAAGTATCCCATCATCCTTGTCACGGTGGAACGTCCGATTTTGAGGTCGGAACGCAGGTACAGGTCATACGCGGACACAAAAGCCGGATTGAGCGATTGGAACGGCATGTCCCTTACATTGTACTTCTGGCGGAGAAAGTCCTTCAGGTGGTTCAATGCCACGCAATACTGTTTGTAGGTTTCCAATTTACGGTTTATGCCTACCTTCTTATAAAAACAATCGTTGCACTTCTCGTAAAGGGAAATTAGCGTTTCCTGCTCGGATGAGATACCTTGAAAGGCGTTCTTGACTTCCAGTGCTGATACGCTTTCCTTTTTCGCCAGCAAGTCCTTGCAGGCGGAATGGATGTCCAGCGCAATTCTGTCAAGCTCCTTGTTGGTGGCTGCGGCTGGCTTGCTCTTGCCCACAGCCCTTCCGGACTTGACATCCCACAGGCTGGGAATGGTATATACTTTGGTGCTGAACTGCACCATTGACTTGCCGATGCGGATTCGCCCCAAAATAGGCATCGTCCCGTCGGCTCTTCCCTCGTTCTTCTTGAGGTAGAATGTTACTTTCAGTTCGTTCATAATCAGCTCTTTTTTGTTCGCAAAATTACATTGTACAGAGCTAATCATCCGTTTGCAAAACACTGCGGACGGGTGCAGGAAAATCCGTCAAACCATTATTTTCACCTGTCCATCGCAAATCTCTGATATATTCTGTTCAAACCGCTGTTTGATAGCTTGTTATCAGAGTGAAAAGAGCACCCTCTTTCAGGGTAAACAGGTAATGCATTCGTAACGGAAAGTCTGCATATATCCGCTGTATTCTGCATTTTTGCCACATGGCAGCGAACTGAGGAATAGGGAAGTTTACACGTGTGGTTCAGAGAGTTACGTCAATTGTTACAATCTTGCTTTTGAAATGCTCGATTTAGTAACGAAAGTGTGTCTTTTTGTGACCTTTCGTGTCTTAGGTCACAGACATTATACAAAAAAAAACTCCTACAATATCAAGGTATTGTAGGAGTTGTACATTTACTGTCCATTTCTGTCCAGCGTTTTGTGATCCCGCTGGGGCTCGAACCCAGGACCCCAACATTAAAAGTGTTGTGCTCTACCAGCTGAGCTACGGAATCATCCGCGCCAATCCGGAGTTATCCGTTTTGGTGGTGCAAATGTATAGAAAATTTTTGTTTTGCCAAAATAAAACGATATTTTTGTACGGAATATTGATTATCGTAAATCTTAAAACAAGATAAATTTTATGTGTAAAGCTCTGATTATCGGCGCAGGAGGCGTAGGTACCGTCGTGGCGCAGAAAATTGCTGCCAATCCGATTTTTTCGGACGTGATGCTGGCCAGCCGAACAAAAGCGAAGTGTGATGCCATTGCTGCGGCAATCGGCGGGGACCGGGTGAAGACTGCGCAGGTCGATGCCGACAATGTAGCCGATTTGTGCGAGTTGTTTCGGGCCTTCAAGCCCGATATCGTGGTGAACGTGGCGCTGCCGTACCAGGATCTGACCATTATGGACGCCTGCCTGGAGTGCGGGGTGAACTACCTCGATACAGCGAATTATGAACCCAAGGACGAGGCGCATTTCGAGTATTCGTGGCAGTGGGCCTATCAGGAGCGCTTCAAGGAGAAAGGGCTGACGGCTATTCTGGGCTGCGGCTTCGATCCGGGAGTGACAGCTATTTTCACCGCCTATGCCGCCAAACACCATTTCGACGAGATTCACTACCTCGATATCGTGGATTGCAACGCCGGTAATCACGGCATGGCTTTCGCCACGAATTTCAATCCGGAAATCAATATCCGCGAAGTGACTCAAAAAGGCCGTTACTACGAGAACGGCAAGTGGGTGGTGACCGAACCGCACGAGATACACAAGCCGCTTCATTATCCTGAAATCGGCGAGCGCGAATCTTATGTGATCTACCACGAGGAGCTGGAGTCGCTGGTAAAGAACTATCCGACGATCAAGCGAGCCCGCTTCTGGATGACTTTCGGACAGGAGTACCTGACCCACCTGCGCGTGATTCAGAATATCGGCATGGCCCGTATCGATCCGATCATTTACAACGGTGTGGAGATCGTGCCGATTCAGTTCCTGAAGGCCGTGCTGCCCGATCCCAAGTCGCTGGGTGCGAACTATCACGGCCAGACTTCGATCGGCTGCCGCATCCGGGGTATCAAGGACGGCAAGGAGCGTACGTATTATATTTACAACAACTGCGATCACGAGAAGGCGTTCCAGGAGACCGGTACGCAGGCCGTGAGCTTTACTACGGGCGTTCCGGCGGCGCTGGGCGCTTCGATGTGGGCCAAGGGGCTTTGGCGCGGTGCGGGCGTGTTCAACGTCGAGGAGTTCGATCCTGATCCGTTCCTGGCCGAACTGGGACCGCAGGGATTGCCCTGGGTCGAGAAATTCGACGTCGATCTGGAAGTCTGATCGGGTTTCGATAATTGGTTTGAAAGTCCGGATGGTATGTACCGTCCGGACTTTTTTATCGGTCTGTATTGGTGTGAAAAGAGGTAGGTATAAATACTTATTTATTCCAAATAGCCGGGATTTTTGAATCCCGGTTGGGAGGTTTTTTCTATTTTTGCGTGAATTTGAAACAGCATCGGAAATCCATGATCGATTTTCAAAAATTACCTTCTCCCTGCTTTGTGCTGGATGAGCAGTTGCTCGATCGGAATTTGGCGGTCATCGACCGCGTTCGCCGGGAGAGCGGTGCCGAAGTGATCGTCGCTTTGAAGGCCTGTGCCATGTGGAGTATTTTCCCGGAGCTTGCGCAACATTCCGACGGAGCCACCGCTTCGTCGCTGGCCGAGGCGAGGCTGGTTTTCGAGGAGTTCGGCCGTCCGGCGCATACGTACGCTCCGGTATATACCGACCGGAATATCGAAGAGATTCTCGATTGCAGCGATCACATCACCTTCAATTCCGTTGCGCAGTTCGAACGGTTCGGACAGATGGCCCTGCTGCGCGGTATTTCGTGCGGCCTGCGGATCAACCCCGGCTATTCGCCGGTAGAAACCGATCTCTATAACCCTTGCGTGCCCGGTTCGCGGCTGGGTATTCCTGCCGGGGAGCTGAAGGAGCTGCCCGCCGGGGTGGAAGGATTGCATTTCCACGTGCTGTGCGAGTCCCGCCCCGAACATTTGCGCTTGGCGCTCGATGCCGTCGAAAAGCGTTTCGGTCGTTTCCTCGACCGGATCAAATGGCTCAATATGGGCGGCGGACACCTTATGACCCACAAGGATTACGATTGCGACGAGCTGATCCGCATTTTGCAGGAGTTCAAGGCGAAATATCCGAACCTGCGCTTGATCCTGGAGCCCGGCAGCGCCTTCACTTGGCGGACGGGTTACCTGGTTTCGACCGTGGAGGACATCGTTGAGAACGGCGGCGTGCGTACGGCGATGCTCGACGTGTCGTTCGCCTGCCACATGCCCGACTGCCTGGAGATGCCCTATAAACCGGCGATCCTGGGGGCCCGCGATCCGGAACCGGGAGAGAAGGGTTGGCGTATGGGCGGCAACAGTTGTCTGGCCGGGGATTACTACGGGGATTGGATCTTCGACCGCGACCTGCGGGTCGGCGATCGCATCGTGTTCGAGGATATGATTCACTATACGATGGTCAAGACCACGATGTTCAACGGCGTGGCGCATCCTGCGATCGCCATCGTGCGCCGCGACGGAGCAATAGAAATAATCAGAGAATTCGGCTACGAGGATTTCAAGTCCCGTATGTCGTAATAATTAAACCGCAATAGATGAAAGATTTTACCCCTACTTCCTACACGCTGGAGTGTGTCGCTACCGGCCGGGAGTTTCCGGACGAAGGGTGGACGCTGGACGATGCCCAGTGCAAGTGTCCTTCGTTGATCCGTACTCGTTATGCAAAAAAGCAGCTCGAACTCAAATCCGATGAATACGGGTTCTACAAGTTCGCCGACTGGTTGCCTGTTCGGCGAATGCTGGAAAATTCGAAGGCTCCGGTGACCTACAAAAGTAAAGGGTTGGCTGCGCACCTCGGGCTGGAAAATCTCTACATTACCTTCAACGGCTATTACCCGGCTATCGGGGCGCACATGACTACCTGTTCGTTCAAGGAAACGGAGGCTTACAGCGTCTGTGCCCGTATCGACGAGAACGAGAAGCGGGTGCTTGTCGTGGCGTCGGCCGGCAATACGGCCCGCGCCTTCGCCAAGGTCTGCTCCGACAACCGGATTCCGCTGCTCTTGTCGGTGCCTGCCGACAACCTCGATGCCCTGTGGTTCGACGGACCGCTGGATCCTTGCGTGAAACTGATCTGTTCGGAGAAGGGCGGAGATTATTTCGATGCGATCCATTTGAGCAACCTGGCACTCAAGAGCGATAAGTTTTATGCCGAGGGCGGTGCGAAGAACGTGGCACGCCGCGACGGTATGGCGACTACCGTACTGTCGGCAGCGACGATCATCGGTCGGATCCCCGATTACTATTTCCAGGCCGTCGGCAGTGGTACGGGTGCCATTGCCGCATGGGAAGCCAATATGCGCCTTATCGAGGACGGCCGTTTCGGTAGTCACCTGATGAAGCTGATGGTTTCGCAGAACGCGCCGTTCGTGCCGATGTATAACGCCTGGCGGGAGGATTCGCGCGACATGCTCCATTACGACGACGACAAAGCCCGCCGCGATGTGGAGATCATCGACGCCAAGGTGCTGTCGAACCGCAAACCGCCTTATAGTATCGCCGGCGGTCTTTACGATGCGCTGAAAGCCACCGACGGCGAGATGTTCGCGCTGACCAATGCCCACGCCCGCAAAGCGCGGCGTCTGTTCCTCGAGTTGGAAGGCGTCGATATCTATTCGGCGGCCGGCATCGCCACCGCATCGCTCATCAAGGCCGTAGAAGAGGGCAAGATCGCCAAAGATGCCGTGGTGATGTTGAATATTACGGGCGGCGGCGAACTCCATTTCAAGGAGGATAAAACGCTGTGGTACCTGAAGCCCGATCATGTTTTCCCGATCGATCCCGACCCGGAGGAGGTGATCGCCAAAACGGAAGCCCTGTTCGCATAAAATAGCGTTCGGACGATCCGAAAAGGCCGGCGCGACGAAAAAAGAGGGGACGATACGGAAAATCGTCCCCTCTTTTTTCGTTTGTCTGCGATCAGAACGTCGAGGTCATGTCTTTGGGTACGCAGATGAAGAAATCGGCCTTACCGAGTGCTTCGGGATCGAGCTTGTCGGTATTTTCCTGCCGGATGACCTCCACCGTGCCGATCTTCAGACCGGGACGGTACTGATTGAGGTAGGTAATGATGCCGCAGTGGTCCGTCGAGTGGAAGTTGCCGTTCATGTGGACGAGTTTCGACTGCATCCGTTCGGCGATCGACCAGGCCATCGTAGCGTCTTTGACCGCTTGTGCCTTCGAAAGGTTTTCTGCGGCGCTCTGTTTCATCCCCGGCATCTTCATGGCCCCGAAATATTCATCCACGCTCTTGTTGGGCACGTAATTCAGGGGCAGCGGTGCGATATACCGTTTCGCCTCGTCCGAAAGCCCGTCCAGCGCTTCGAATCCGCCTTTGGCGACCATGTTGGCGTAGCGGCGTGCTACGTTCGTGGCGACGAAGGGAATCTTGTGCTCTTTGGCGAATTCGACGATCGGAGAGTAGTCGGTCTTGTAGTTGGGCCAGAGCTTGGCTTCGGCGTTGAACCGTTCGGGGGTAATCATTCCGGCCAGGTATTCGTCGAGGATCAGCTGATTGTCCCGCTCGAACATTTCGGCGCCGATCATCAGCCGGTCGCCGTGCCGGTCGTAAAGGTCTTTGACGATTTCGTATTCCATCCAGTGGGCGATGGGGCAGTTGTGGATTTCGCCGATGAATACGACATCCTGCCGTTCGAGCACGTCCATCATCTGCGTGTAATCGACCCGATTGCCCTGGGCGTCGAACAGCGTGTAGGCATTTTTCTCCTGTGCCCAACCGAGCGTTGCGGTCAGGCAGCAGATCAACGATACGAGGATCTTTTTCATTTTTCCGTTCTGTTTATTATTCTGGTACATAAATGATTTCTCCGTTTTCCAGTTCGTAGGCGATGCCGACGCGCTTGCCTTTCGCACCGGAACCCTGCTGTTCGGAGGGGGTGTATTTGTTGATCTTGTTGCCCTCCTTCATGATGATCTCCATATTTTCCTTGCCGGGGTTCTTCACTACGGTGAAATCTTCCTGCGTGAATACTTCGGTCATGTTCATATGCATTACCATAGCGACCATCAGCGCTACGGCGAAGACCATCGCCACGTCGAACAGATTGACCACCACGCTCAGCGGATCGGAGTCTTCCTGTACGGCGAACTTGCTTTTTCTTCGGGTCGGTTTCATGCTTCCGTGTTTTTTTCGATCAGTTTCCGTGATACGTAGTCCAGGTTATTGACATCCTTGGCATACCAGCGCTGCTTGAATTGCAGGGATACCAGGCCCACGCCGCTGATCACGAGGCCCACGACCGTCGTGGCGAATACGACCTGCATATTGTAGGACATACCTGCGATGTCGCCCGTCGAGAGTCCCACGAGCGCCGGGCTCATGGCGATCAGCGTGCCGATCAGACCCAGTACGGGGCCGATCTTGGTGAGAAGTTTGGACAGGATCACGTCCTTCTCGGCGTCGTTCTCGAAATTCGAGATCAGGTAGTCTGCGTAATCCTGGCTGGCCGGGTTGGTCAGCAGGTCGCGCAGATAGCGGATGTAGAGCGAGTTGTCTTTCGCGGGCAGCGCTTTGCGCAGGTCGTCCACCTTGTCCGGTGTCAGGTTTTTGATCAGGTCGTTCAGTCGCTTGTCGTTCTTGCGTTTGGCCATGTATTGGTTGTAGATGCCGCCCACGAGCAGCAGGGCGCGGATGAACAGCAGCAACAGCAGCAGAATATCCGGGATAAGCAGGCTGTTGGCCACCCAGAAAAGTACTTGTGAAATGGTTTCCATATAAGTTTATTTGTTTTACGATTTCTTGGAATTTATGACGGTTCGGGGTTGTGCCGAATGTTTTTTGCGGGCGTTTCGCTTTTGCAGGACGATCCATTTGATGCGGTTCCAGAGCGCCCCAAGCACGAAGAGAACCAGGAACAGTCCGAAGGCGAATCCCAGTGCCCGCCAGTTCGTCGGCTCATCGACCGCCGGATAGGTTACATTGCCGTTGACGGTGGTCAGCAGACCGATGATGCAGACGAAGAGGCTCACCAGAAAGTGCGTCTCCAGCCGCATCTCCTTTTCCGGCAGCAGGAGCCGGAAAAGGTGGCAGAGCAGCGGGAACAGCACGACGACGGCTGCGGCGAACGCATAGGAGATCGCCGAGAACGACGTTCCGGGAAAACTGAACACCAATTCGGTCTGCAGGTAGAACAGCACGGGGAAGACGAGTAGGCTGGGGTACCACTTCAGGGGTTTCACCCACCACCGTTCCTGTTGTCCGAACCAACCCCGCAGCACGGCGATGCAGTAGGCGAAGCAGACGACCGATTCGAGCGTGATGATAACGGCCATATTTTGCAGAGCCGTCGTGTTTTGCAGGTAGTCGGCCAACTGTGTCTTCGATTGCAGAATGGCGTACGGGTAGGTCGCGATGACGAAGGCGCCGCACACCGCTCCGAACAGAGCGGCCTGCCAGATCCTCCAGAAACTGAGTTTGAGCACGCAGTTGATGAGGATGAACAGGATGAGTACGCTGATGATTAGTTGCATAGTATCGTATTAGTTGTCTTTTCTCTTTTTGCGGAGCACCAGCAGCAGGACGACGAACAACACCAGTACTCCGCCGGCGATCCATACGCCGTTCAGGGCGTTTTTCCGACCTTGTTCACCGCTGGACACTTCGTCTTTCTTGAGTACCATCCCGTTCTTGTTATCCGGGCTTTGTACGGTCTTCATGGTCTGGATCTGCTGTTTGTAGGCCGCCGCATGCTGCGGAGCGACCCGTCCGGCGATGAACTCCTGCAATTTGGCGTTGCCGCCCGAGAAGCCGCTACCCGTCGAGCCGAACTCTTCGACCAGCTCCGTGTGCAGGCTCGCCAGTGTGTTGAGCTGCTGCTCCGAGGCTTTCCACATTCCCTTGCGGGCAGTTTCCAGCATTACGGCCGTGATTTCCTGCAGGGCTGCCGGATTCTGCTGACGGAAGAACTGTTCGGTTCCCAGGCCGTAGCTGTCCTCGACATACACGTCGTAGATCCGGTCCCACATCTCCTTGTCGATGACATCGGGCTTGGTGACGTTCCATCCGTAGGTGTTGGTCACGACTTCGGTGATCTGCGATGCGCTCGATGCGCCGCCCTTCATCACCTCCTTGACATATTCCGGATTGAAGATCGTGGCGCGGGATTCCACGCCGATAGCCTCCTTGAGCTCCTGCATCTTGACGTTGTTGCGGTTGCGGTAGTCGGCGAAATAGGCGTCGGGGTCCTTGCCCGTGACATTGCGCACGGCCAGGTTCATACCGCCCATGAACTCATAGACGTGGTCGAGGCTCAACGCGCCCCAGGTGTTGCTCTGACGGGGCTGTACGACGGCGTCCGTGTTGTGGAGCACGGCCCGCAGCAGCCCGGCCTTCATCTCTCCCCACTCTTCGTCGCTGCCGTACACGGCACCCATGTTGTTGATGTAGGCGTCGGCGATCTCCTGTTCGTCGGTCCACTTGTCCCCGCTGGTAATCATGTCCTGGATGCCGGTTCCGTACATGCCGTTCACACCGCCGAATACCCGCTGTGTGGACATTTCACGCGCGTCTTTCGGGGATACGCCCTGCTCGACGAGCAAGCGTTCGGTCTCCACCGTGCTTTCCGCCACGCGGTTGCCGTACCGGTCGTCGGTCGCTGCCGCCGCCATCTCGACGGCCCGCGAAATCAGTGCCAGGCGCGATGCCGCCAGGTCGCGGAACTGGCCCGAGGTCTGTACGATTACGTCCACGCGGGGTCGGCCCAACTGCTCGGAGGGAATCAGCCGCAGGTCGGACACGCGGCCGTAAGCGTCGCGTACCGGCTCTACGCCCAGCATGTAGAGCACCTGGGCGATCGTCGCACCTTCGCTCTCGATGAATTCACTGCTCCAGAAGGTGTAGCTGACTTTGCGCGGATAGTCGCCGTGCGTTTTCTTGTATTGTGCAAGCGTATTCTCTGCCAGCTCCTTGCCTTTGGCCCAGGCCTGTTCGGACGGGGTGGTCTCTGCGTTCACTGCATAAAGGTTGCGGCCCGTAGGCACCGCCTGCGGATTGGCCACGGCATCGCCGCCCGAGGTCGGTGCGACGTATCCGCCTGCCAGAGCGTTCAGAATCGAGCGCATCTCCATTTCCGGACTCTCCTCCAGCGCCCGTTTGTAGTTCTGGATATTCGTTACGGTGCGCTCCACTTCGGCGATGGCCTGCGCTTCGCGCTTCTGATCGGCCGTATATTCCGCAGGAGTAACTGCGCGGCCCATCATCATCATGCCTCGCCGGGGCGGAGTGAGGATCGTGTGCGCTTCGGCGAGCTTCTCCGGGGTGATTCCCGCTACGCGGCAGACCAGTGCGTCATCGGCTTTCTGTCCGCCGAGCACCTGGCGAACCAGTTGCTTGGCCGGCTCCAGATAGTGCTGCGTGAAGAACGCCTGGCTCTTGAGCTGCGTGTCGGTTACCTTTCCGCGCTGGCGGTCGAGGGCCGCCACGCTGTATGCGATCGGGTCGGCGCTCATGGCCATTACCGACGAACGGATCTTCTCCGGCGAGTAGGGAACGCCGGTCGTATAGAGCTGCCCGGTCATCTTTTCGTTGGCGATCTCCTCGGCGAAGTTTTCGATGCGGGCGATCTCCTCGGCGGAATAGGGCTGCGTAAGCAGGCTGTCCAGCCGCAGGTCGCGGTGCAGGCCCATCTTCACGGCGATCTTTTTCACGGCGATCGATGCCTCCGGCTGGCGGGCCTCGTCGGTCTTGTAGTACGCTTCGATTTTGTTCATCAGCTCCTTGTACTGTCCCCGGGTCTTGCTCTCCGTGAACGGCGGGGTCAGGTAGGAGATCGTCGTGGCGTACGAGCGGCGTTTGGCCATCATGCTCTCGCCGACGTTGCCGATGGTGTAGTAATAGAAGTGGGGAATGGTGCCCACCAGACGGTCGGGCCAGTCGTAGCGGCAGAGCGCCACCTGTTTCCGGGGCGTGAACTCCAGGCTGCCGTGTGTGCCGAAGTGAATCATCGCGTCGGCTCCGAAGCCGTATTGCGCCCAGAGGTAGGCGCCGATGTAGGGGTGGGGCGGAGCGGTTTTGGCGCCGTGTACGATGGCGAAGGCGTCGTCGCCGACCGCGGCCATGGGCTGCGGCAGCAGCACGACGTTGCCCAGATCGATGCGGGCTACGGCCAGGCACGGTTCGCCCTCCCGGACCGTACTCATGTAGCGGCCCGGCGCTTCGCCGTACAGTTGCACGACGTCGGCATAGAGCTCTTCGGGTAGGGCGTCCTGCACCCAGGATTCGTATTCCGACTTTCCGACCAGTGCCGGACGGCCGTTTTTCAGGAAGTCGTCGAAAGCTCCTTCGGCATAGGTGCTCAATACGGCACCCTGTGTCATCAGCAGCTTTTCGAACTCTTTTTCGGTCGCAGGCAGGTTTTTCACCGTGTAGCCTTCGGCCTTGAGCCGTTTCAGGAGATTATAGAGCGACGGCACCGTTTCCAGTCCCTGGGCCGTCAGCGAGGATTGTCCGGCGCCTTTGAAGTAGTAGATCGCTACTTTCTTTTCAGCATTCGGCTTCCGTTTCAGCGAGATGAAGTTGCCGATGATCCGGGTGAAATTCTTCAGCCGTTCGGGAATGGCCTTGAAGAGGTAGATTCCCTCTTCGTCCAGTTCCTGATCGTTCAGCACGTAGGGGTAGATCGCGCCGTCCAGTTCGGGTACGACGATACTCTGGGACATGAATCCCCCGAACATCCCCATCGGGTCGCTTTCCCACTCCTCCTGCGTTTCCAGCATGGAGAGCGGCGAGAAGATCGGGATGTTCCGCTCCTTCAGCCACTCCACGGCTGCGTCGGCCTGGCCCATGACCATGCGCCCGTGCGCGAAGTGGATGACCGCGTCGGGGCCGATTTCCCGCAGGAACGTCAGACGCTGGCGGTACGACGAAACGGGATAGACGTTCATTCCTGCGTTTTGCAGCGATACGATCAGGCTGTCGATGTTGGCCCGGTTGCCGCTGAAGGGGTCGTTCAGACCGCCTACGATTGCGATTTTGGGGGCTTTCTCCCGATAAATTCCCTGTTCCCGGAGGTATTTCTCATAGTCCGCGACGGTTTTGAATGAGAGGTCTTCGTCCAAGTGGTAGAGCACGTCCGAAGCGCTCTCGACAGCTTCTTCAGCCGGTGTGACGAAGAGGCGCTTCGCGTCGATATGCTGGCGGACGTAGCGGGCCATATTCCGGTAATTCCGCTTGTTGCCGTTGCCGATGTAGGCCGAGATTCCGGCCTTGGTGAGGCTGTCGAGGCTACAGATGTCGTTTTCCGGATTGGTGGCGGCGTAAATGTAGATAGGGGTGCCTTCGTCGGCTGCCGCGAGGATCTGCGCTCGCTGCTCTTCAGTGATTTTCAGACCCATGCCGAATCCCAGCACCAGGTCGTAACGTCCGAGCCGGTCGAGCCGGTCGAGCGGTATTTCTTCGTATTCGATGAAGTTGTCTTCGTTGGATTTGACGAGGCTGGCCGTCTGATAGTTCTGGAAGTTCACCAGTCCGATCCGGGTCGTGGATGCCCATTTGCTCCACGCCGCCCAGCAGCACAGGACCACTGCGAGTACGGCGACGGCCGCGAGGATCCATTTCTTGTTTTTTGCCATTATTCGAAGTGTAAATTGTTAAGATTCTTGAGGATTGCCGGCGTCCGGATCCATACCGGACGGGCCGTATCTTGAAAACGGACTCTTTTTGCGTGGTTTGGCCGGCAGTCCCGTAGTTCCGGTGCTGCCAGCCAATCCGATCGCATCATTTCGTCTATTTCAGCAACTCGTACTCCAGTTGCGGACGTCCGCGCTCACCGTCGTCGCCCGAACCGAATTTGAGGAACCGGAGCTTGTAGTAGTTTTCCGCACAGTCCTTGATGACGAAGAAACGGTCTGCCTTGACACCCGGATTCTCCACGCCCGGCATCGCGGGGGTGCGCCAGTTGGTGCCGATCGTGTTCGCTTCCGTCTGGAACTCCGCAGATGCCACGTCCGCACGTTTGAAGTCGGCATACGACTTGGTGTCCGTCATGACGATCGCTGTTTCCGCGCCGCCCAGGTGGTTGATCGTGATTACATCCTGCGTGAACGAGATCACCGGTCCCGATGCCATCATGGTCGAAGAGGCGGCGTAGGCCCACATGATGTCCCATTTGCTCTTGGCGGGCTGGAGCACCTGTTCGCCGGTTTCGAGCGAGAGTCCGATGAAGCTGTAAATCGGGTCTTTCGTGATTTCGACGGTTTTTGGGGTCGTATCTTCCACCTTGCCGTACTCTACCTTGTAGCCGTTGCCGCTGCGGGTGACTTTCACTTTGTACCAGAGGCTCCGGTTTTCCGTACCGTCGGTATTGGTCTTGTTGTCGGCCGAGGCCACGAAAAATACCTTGTTGTTCGCATCCGTAGCCGATATTTCGCCGAATGCGGTCTTCGACAGGTCGCCCGTGACGTCGTCGATCCATTCCGCCTTGAAGTCTTCGGACATGCTGCCTGCGGCGATGTTGGGTGCGCTCTGCGCATCTTCGAGGGTTACGGCTGCGAAGTCCGTTTTCTCGGAAGCGGCCGCTACCGTTGCGTATGAAGAGTTGAGTACCACGCGGAACTCATCGCCGCAGTAGAAGCCCAGGTTCCAGCTCTTGCGGTCGATCTGCATCTGGCTGTTATTACTCAGATCGACATAGACCATGTTGGCGTAGTTCTGGTCACCGACTTTCCCTTCGAGCGTCATCGTGCCGCCCGTGGAGACGATCGGAGTGAACGAGAGGGTCATCTCCTTGGTCGTGCCGATCTTGTAGCCTTCGGTCAGCGAGAGGGAGAGAATCTGGAATTTCGCCGTTCCCTCGGGGTTTTTACCCGTCGCTTTGGCTACGGTGAAAGTGCCCGTGGACTGTCCGGCCGGAATATTGACCGTGATCTTGCCGTCGGTCATGGCCGGGGTCGTCGTGATGTCCGCGTCGGATACGTCCGAAGAGGTCATTTCCATCGTTACGTCCAAGCTCTCGGTCGTAGCGCGGCTGAGTTTCAGGCCGAGGCTGACGGTTTCGCCGTCCATGCCGGCTTCCGATACGGCGAATTCGACCGAAATGTCCTGCAACTTCAGGTTGTCGTCATCGTCGTTGCATGCCGAGAATCCGAAGGTCATCAGACAGGCTGACAGTAAGTAAAGTAATCTTTTCATAGAATGGTTTTAATTAGTTAATATTGAATTTGTTATTTTTTGAATTTTCCGTTCAGCATCAAGTTCAGTCCGATGAAGTAGCTGCGTCCGCAGCCGAGATAGCTGACCGAAGGGGTGTCGTTCGCGGATTCTACGATCGTGCGTATGTCGGTCAGGTTGAAGAGGTTTTTGACACCTACGTTCAGGCTCAGGAACGAGGTCAGCTTCTGCGTGACGGTGATGTCCCCGTAGTGGTAGGAGGGGAGTCCCCTCAGGTAAATTTCGCTCTCTTTCTTGTTGTCCGGGGTCGTGTATTCGTGGTAATAGTACTCCTTGCGCTGGCCGGTGTATTTGTAGAAGAAACTGATGTCCGTTCCCGACTTGGCGATATGGTAACTGATGGTCGTACTCACTTCGGGCGAATAGCGGAACTGGGGCAGGCTTTTATCGTCGGAGGCATATTTGTTGTAGCGTCCGATCAGCGAAGCATTGACGTTCACGCGTAATCCGCCCCATGCCAGCGAGGTTTCCAGTGCCCCGCCCAGGGTTTTGTAGCGGCCGATGTTGTAGTAGGTGTTGTAGTTGGGAATATCGACGTTCTGCGCCAGGCTGATCTTGTCCTTGAAGACGTTGTAGAAACCGCTCAACGTGGTGGTGAGCCGGATCCGCGCGTTATGCAGGATGCGGTAGGTGAACGATCCCGTGACATTGTTCGAATATTCGGCTTTCAGGTCCGGGTTGCCGTCGATGTCGTGGTTGTCGTTGTGGAACGAGAAGTAGAGCTCCTGCAGGGTCGGCGTACGGAAGCCGTAGGCATAGGAGAGGCGGATGTCCATATCGGGTGTCAGATCGAACTTCGTTAAAATCGAAGGTACGGCCACAGGAGCTTCGTAGTCGGCCATCAGGAAAGCCCGAACGCCGGGGCGTACGCTCATCCAGCTCCAGGGTTTGTATTCGGCCGAGATGAAGAATGCCAGATCGGAGATCGTGGGGGTGCCGTCGATGCGTCCGCCCTTGCCTTCGGTCCATTGGTATTCCAAACCGGGCTGAAGGCTGATCTTCGGGCCGATATTCCAGGTTGCCGTCGCCCGTGCGATCCAGGCTTTGTACTGGGTGACATCCTGACTGGCATCTTCGGCCGAGAGCCATTTCTCTCCGGTCGAGAGGTCTGTCCAGGTGGTCTGCGTGCGGCGCTTGTAGTCCTGGTAGGAGAGGGCGAGATTGACGCTCAACCGGTTGTCCAGTCTCCAGTCTGCCTGTAACTGATGGGTGTATCGTTTGGTCAGATAGTCCTTGTCGGAAACCTTCTCCGGTTCGATGGCGGTACCGTTCAGAGGACCGAAGATTTTCTCGTCGAGGAAATCCAGCCGGTACCAGACGTTCAGGTTGCGTCGCTGGAACCCTATCATACCGTTGGCCAGCGACTGGTCTTTGGGATGCCAGCGCTTTTCGCGTCCGGTCAGGTCGCCCTGCCAGCCGCCGTTGTCGTTGCGGGTGTAGCCGCCGTTGAAGTAGAGTCCGTTTTTAAGATTGAATCCGAGGTCGATGCTTTCGTTGTGAAGACCTTCGCCGTTGAAGAACTGGTATTCCTTGCCCATCGTTTCTTCCTGGATGCGGGCGCCCACGCGCCAGGTGCTTTCGCCGGAATAGCCCGGTCCCTTTTTGGTGATGATGTTGATGACTCCCGCAAGGGCATCCGTGCCATAGACTACCGACATCGGACCTTCGACGATTTCGACCCGTTCGATCCGGTTTACGTCGAGTTGGCTGAGGCTCTGTTTGGTCGAGCCTCGGTCGATCATCGGAATACCGTCCATGAGGATTTTGACGTTGTTGCCGCTCATACCCATCAGCTCGAAGTCCGTTTCTCCGAGCGCCATGTCGTTCGAGAGGCGGATGCCGATTTCGGTGTTGAGAAGCGACTGTACATCCAGGGGTGCCTTTTGCCGGATCTGATCGCTGTTTACCGACCGTACCTTATATAAGGAGTTTTTCATGGATTGCGGCGAGAACTGTCCGGTGACGACCACCTCCTCCAACTGGTTGATATCTTCCTTGACTTCGATGTTCGGGAATACGTTTTCCCGACCGGTTTCGATGGTGACCGGAAACTCCTTGCGGTGGGCGGTTACGGATTGGACGACCATCGTATATTCGCCCGGGGGAGCCGCAAATTCGAAATTGCCGTCCCCGTCGGACATCCCGCCGAATACCGTATTTTTCAGCGAAACCGTGATGTATTCGGCCGGAGCGCCGTCTGTGGTGATGACATTGCCCGAGATTTTGACCTTTACCCGGTTTTGTCCCGCTGCGGGCAGGACGGACAATAATAATAGGATGACAGTGCAGATATTTTTAATCATGGGCTTTTGGTTTTATTCGTTTGCAAAAGTAGGGGGGGTAAAACGGGCGGGCAATCACCCGTTTTAGGTATTTCGGAGGCGAGAGGTAGTCAAATGTGGTGAGCTTGCCCGTCTGTCGGATTCCTGAGCTGTTTCCCGGATCTTCCGTTCGGTTTGCGGAGCGGTCCCTTGATTTTTGTCCGGCCGGAGGTGGCGTTGGGGCGGTTGCGATAAAGTCCGGTCGTTTTTCGGGTTTGGCGGAGATTTTGTACAAGCAGTATCGAAAGAACTTAAAAAATTATCGATTATGTTTTTCTTGTGGTATTTATTGATAGGTTTGGTTGCCGGATGGCTCGCCAACCTGATCGTGAAAGGGCGGGGGTCCGGCCTGATCGTCAATTTAGTTGTCGGCATCGTCGGCGGGGTGCTCGGCGGCTGGATCTTCTCGCTGTTCGGACTTTTCGCCGTAGGAACCATCGGCAGTATCGTCACTTCGGTAGTCGGTGCTATCGTATTGTTGTGGATCGTAGCTGCCGTAGGCAATAAAAAAGAGAAAAAGATAGACTAAAAAATTATTCGTATGAATGAGAAATTGAATGCGGACAAAGAGCGTCTGAAGGCGGATCTGTCCGATACGGTACAGGATGTGAAAGAGCATGTGGCCGCGAAAGCCGGTCAGGTGAAAGAACAGGTCGTAGCGAAAGCCGGCCAGGTCAAGGAAAGCGCCCGCCAGCAGGCGCAGCAACTGAAAGGACAGGCCAAGGAGCAGGCAGGCAAAGTGCTTGACAAGACCAAGGAATTGGTCGATAAGGCATCCGAAAAGGTGAAAGAGTGGTAATAAAAAATAGAATGGAAAAGAGAGGCCGGCCAGCCATAGGGCCGGCCTTTTCGTTTGTGTGTCCGGACAAATGGATTATCTTTGCACCCCGACAGGCCGAAGTTCCGCTACAGAGGAACCGAGGCCGATATTATTAATCACTTTAATTTTTACAGGATGAAAGAGATCCAAACAAAGCGTACTCCGCGCTTCAGGCGCTGGTGTCGCAAGGGTTACGCCGCTTTCGCGAGCCTTCGGCGCCAGGTTACCATCGGAGTCCTCTCTGTTTCGATGTCCACCATTCTCCTGTCCACGACGACGCCCGTGCAGGCGCAGACCGTCGATTCGCTTACGATCGCCAGAGAGCTGGAGATCGAAACGGTCGAGGTGACGGGGGTGAAAGCCACCCCCACGCGCAGTGCGATGTCGTCCACCTCCGTTTTCGATCGAAAGGCGGGTGCTTCGGCGCCGGTCCAGACCCTCGAGTCTGTGCTGCGTTTGAGCCCTGCGATCGATCTTCGGGAACGGAGCGGCAGGGGAACGCAGGCGGACATTATGATCCGGGGAGGTTCCTTCGACCAGACGATGGTCATGCTCAACGGTATTAACTTTACGGATGCCCGAACGGGTCATCAGTCGCATTCGCTGCCGATCGACATAGATTGCATCGCGGGAATCGATCTGATCGACGGCGTATCGGGCGTCGGTGCGTATGCAGGGGCCCTGAATATCCGCACGATGCCTCTCAAATCCCGCTATCTGCGCATCGAGGCGGCGGGCGGCGACGACGGCTATGCGTACGGCAATCTCTCGGGGGCCGTGACCAAGGGACGTTTTTCCCTTTTTGCCGCCGGGTCGTACCGTCGCAGCGACGGGTATATCCACAACACCGATTTCGAGAACTACAACGGTTACTTGCGGATGAACTACGACAGTGAAAAGGCCGGATTTTTCGATTTCCAGGCCGGTTATCAGAACCGGTCGTTCGGTTCGAACGGTTTCTATGCCGCGTACAATCCCGATCAGTTCGAGCATACTTCGACGGTGCTCTCTTCGCTGCGATGGGTGAAATCCGTCGGGCGTTTCACGCTCAATTCGTCGGTCAGCTACCGCAAGAATTTCGACCGTTACGACTGGACGCGCGGTACGCCGATGAATCATCACAATACGGACAATGCGGGAGCCGAGTTCTGGGCCGACTGTACGTGGAAGGGCGGTGTGACCTCCCTGGGAGGCGATTACACCTACAACCACATTTACAGCACCAATCTCGGCGAGCCGCTTCCGACTCCGCACGGCAAATATACCCATGCCAAGGACCGTCACGTGGGAAATCTCTGGCTGCGGCATGTCAAACAGTGGGAGCGTTTCGACGTTTCCGGTTCGGCCGGGGTGAGCTTCACGCCTTATGGGACTTCGGCCCTGTGGAGTCTTTCGGGAGGCTATCGTCCGGTGCGTGGGCTGCGGCTCGAGGTCGGTGCGGCCCAGTCGATGCGACTGCCTACCTTCACCGATCTTTATTACACATCCCCTGCACAGCTCAATAATCTGGATTTGAAGCCTGAACATGCGATTACCTATCGTTTCGCGGCGGATTACGCCCGCAGCGGGTGGAATGCTTCGCTGTTTACTTACTACCGGCAGGGGCGCGACATCATCGACTGGGTTTGGCGCGAGGAGCTGGGCAAGTGGCACTCCGAGCAGGAGAGCAAGCTCGACACCTATGGACTGGAGGTTTCGGGCGGTTATACGACGACCGGGTTTCTGCACCGGATTTCGGTTTCATACGGCTATATCCATACGAGCAAAGTCGATCGGGTCATCACTTCCAGTGCGCTGGATTATATGAAGCACAAAGCGGCGGCGACGGTCGAATTCCGTTTTCTGCGTAACTGTTCGCTCACGCTGACCGGTGCGGTATATGACCGCAACGGCAGCTATACCTATTATTTGCGTAATGCGGACGGTTCCCTGATGTTGGATCCCGACGGCAAGATGATGACCGAAGTGCGTGACTTCAAGCCTTATTTCCTGTTGGACGGCCGTCTGTCGTGGGAAAAGAAGGGGTGGAAGCTCTATTTTGACGTGATGAACATGACCGATACCCGTTATTTCGATTTCGGCGGGTTGGAGATGCCCGGCGTCTGGTTTTCGGGCGGTATCGTCGTGACGATCGGGTAATGTCCGGAAAAGTTTGTTTGCGGCGGGCCGGGATCGAATCCCGGCCCGTTTTATCGTTGCGAAAAGTGTCGTATTGTGAGATTCGGCCGTGGAATACGTGATAGTTTGTAACCGTATAGTCCGTTTCGATAAAAGATTTGTAACTTTCTTTGGAGGGATATTTATTTATTTCGTATATTTGTAGGTCTGTTTTACGGGCTAATTCTGAAGCGAATACAAATTCTTAACATACTCTAAAATACATGGAAAAACGTATTATTGAATGCGTGCCCAACTTTAGCGAGGGCCGTAACAAGGCTGTTATTCAGCAGATTACTTCCGCAATCGAGGCGGTTGACGGAGTCAAGTTGCTCGACGTCGATCCGGGTGAAGCGACCAACCGTACGGTGGTTACCTTCGTCGGAGAACCCGAAGCCGTGCTGGAAGCGGCTTTCCAGGGCGTCAAGAAAGCTGCCGAGGTTATCGATATGCGTAATCATAAGGGAGCGCATCCCCGTATGGGTGCCACGGACGTATGTCCGCTCATCCCGATCGCGGGTATTACGCTCGAGGAGTGCGCCGAGCTGGCCCGTCAGTTGGCCAAGCGCATCGCCGACGAGTTGCATGTGCCGACCTATTGCTACGAGGCGGCTGCCTTTACGCCGGAGCGCCGCAACCTGGCCGTATGTCGTGCCGGTGAGTACGAGGCGCTGCCCGAGAAGATGAATCACGAAGGCAAAGCTCCCGATTTCGGCGACCGTCCCTTCGACGAGGGCGTAGCACGCACGGGTGCCACCGCCGTAGGTGCACGCGACTTCCTGATCGCCGTGAACTACAACCTGAACACCACTTCGACGCGTCGCGCCAACGCCATCGCGTTCGACGTGCGCGAAAAGGGCCGTCCGGTACGCGAAGGCAATTCGCCCGTAGGCAAACCCTTGAAGGACGAGAACGGCAAGACCATCATGAAGCCCGGTACGCTGAAGGCTACCAAGGCGATCGGCTGGTTCATCGACGAGTACCAGATCGCCCAGGTTTCGATGAATATCACCAATATTTCCGTTACGCCGCTCCACGTGGCTTTCGACGAGGTTTGCCGCGCCGCCAACGCACGCGGTGTGCGTGTGACCGGTACCGAGATCGTCGGCCTGATTCCGAAGCGCACGTTGATCGAGGCGGGCCGCTATTTCCTGAAGAAGCAGGAGCGTTCGACCGGTATTTCCGAGGAGGAGATCATCCGTATCGCCATCAAGTCGATGGGTCTGGACGAGTTGAAGCCGTTCAAACCGGAAGAGAAGGTGATCGAATACCTGATCGAAGCGGACAATAAGAAGAAGAAACTGGTCGATCTGACCTGCACCGGCTTCGCAGAGGAGACCGCCAGCGAGTCCCCGGCTCCGGGCGGCGGTTCGATTTCCGCTTACATGGGTGCGCTGGGCGCTGCCCTGGGTACGATGGTCGCCAACCTGTCGTCGCACAAACCCGGCTGGGACGCACGTTGGGAGGAGTTCTCCGACTGGGCGGACAAAGGCCAGAAGCTGATGACCGAGTTGCTGCACCTGGTCGATGAGGATACCGAAGCGTTCAACCGGATCATGAACGTATTCTCGATGCCGAAGGGTACCGACGAGGAGAAAGCTGCCCGTAGCGCCGCATTGCAGGAGGCTACGCTCTACGCTACGCAGGTGCCTCTGCGTACGATGCAGACCTCGTTCAAGGTGTTCGAAATCGTGAAGGCGATGGCCGAACAGGGAAATCCCAATTCGGTAACCGACGCCGGCGTCGGAGCGCTGGCTGCCCGCAGCGCCGTGCTGGGTGCGTGTCTGAACGTGAAGATCAATGCCGCCGGTCTGAAAGACCGTGCCGTCGCCGATGACCTGATCGGCCAGGCCAACCGGATCGTCGCCGATGCGGAGAAAGCCGAGCGTGAGATTCTGGAAATCGTCGAGAGCAAGATTAAATAATTTAATACATATAAAACAATGACTGTAAAGGAATTTCAGGAGCAGATCAAGGCGGGTATCCCCGATGTGCTGCCCGCACCGAAACCGTACGATCCCACCATCAACCACGCGCCCAAGCGTAAGGAGATACTCACCGAGGAGGAGCGCGTGCTGGCCATCCGCAATGCCCTGCGCTACTTCCCGGCCAAGCACCACGAAGTGTTGGCCCGCGAGTTCGCCGAGGAGTTGCACAAGTACGGTCGTATCTATATGTATCGTTTCCGTCCCGATTATGAGATGTATGCCCGTCCGATCGAGGAGTATCCCCACAAGTCGCGTCAGGCCGCTGCGATTATGGTGATGATCCAGAACAACCTGGACAAGGCTGTGGCGCAGCATCCCCACGAGCTGATTACCTACGGCGGTAACGGTGCCGTGTTCCAGAACTGGGCGCAGTATCTGCTTACGATGCAGTATCTGTCCCAGATGACCGACGATCAGACGCTGGTGATGTATTCGGGACACCCGATGGGCCTGTTCCCGTCGCATCCCGACGCTCCGCGCGTGATCGTAACCAACGGTATGGTGATTCCGAACTATTCGAAACCGGACGATTGGGAGCGTTTCAATGCGCTCGGCGTTTCGCAGTACGGTCAGATGACCGCCGGCTCCTATATGTATATCGGCCCGCAGGGTATCGTGCACGGCACGACGATCACGGTGCTCAACGCAGCCCGCAAACGTCTTACCGAGGGTAAGAAAGACATTCGCGGCATGCTCTTCGTGACGGCCGGTCTGGGCGGTATGTCGGGTGCGCAGCCGAAGGCGGGTAATATCTCCGGTGTGGTGAGCATCACGGCCGAGATCAACCCCAAAGCGGTGCATACGCGTCATTCGCAGGGCTGGGTCGATGAGGTGTACACCTCGCTCGACGAGTTGCTGGCCCGTGCGAAGAAGGCACAGGAGAACAAGGAGGCCGTGTCGCTGGCTTACCAGGGCAACGTGGTCGATCTTTGGGAGCGTCTGGCTGCCGAGAACGTCAATGTCGATCTGGGTTCCGACCAGACGTCGCTGCACAACCCCTGGGCAGGCGGTTACTATCCCGTCGGCTTGAGCTACGAAGAGTCCAACCGCATGATGGCAGAGGATCCCGAGGAGTTCAAGAAGCGTGTTCAGGAGTCGCTGCGCCGCCAGGTGGCTGCGATCAACAAGCTGACCGCCAAGGGTATGTATTTCTTCGATTACGGCAATGCCTTCCTGTTGGAGTCTTCGCGTGCCGGTGCCGACATCATGGGCGAGGGCGGTCGTTTCCGCTATCCTTCCTATGTGCAGGATATCATGGGGCCGATGTTCTTCGACTACGGCTTCGGTCCCTTCCGCTGGGTATGTACGTCGGGCAAACCCGAAGACCTGGCTACTACAGACCGTCTGGCTACCGAAGTGCTCGAAGAGATTCGCAAGACCGCTCCGAAGGAGATCGCCGGACAGCTCGACGACAATATCCACTGGATCAAGGAGGCCGGCAAGAACAAGTTGGTCGTAGGTTCGCAGGCGCGTATCCTGTATGCCGACAGCGAGGGCCGCACCAAGATCGCGCTCGCGTTCAACGACGCTATCGCACGCGGCGAAATTTCCGCACCTGTCGTATTGGGTCGTGACCACCACGACGTGTCGGGTACCGATTCTCCGTACCGTGAAACCTCGAACATCTACGACGGTTCGAACCGTACGGCTGATATGGCTGTACAGAACGTTATCGGCGACTCGTTCCGCGGCGCTACCTGGGTTTCGATCCACAACGGCGGCGGCGTAGGCTGGGGCGAGGTAATCAACGGCGGCTTCGGTATGGTGATCGACGGATCGGAGGATTCCGCGCGTCATATCAAGGAGATGCTTCTCTGGGATGTGAACAACGGTATCGCACGCCGCAGCTGGGCCCGTAACGAGGGCGCGATGTTCGCTATCAAACGCGAGATGGAGCGTACCCCGGGCCTGAAGGTGACCCTTCCCAACCTGGCGGACGACAAGCTGGTTCGCAAGGCTATCGACGAAGTGAAATAATAGATCGGTCTTCTCTCCGTTCGGTTGTTGCCGGACGGAGAGAATGCTTTCGATTGGCTGAAGCGGAGGGGATTCCCTGTGTGCCGGACGTCGAGAGCACCGAAAAACAATTCGACTTATTTTTGAGTATTAACCTTTAATAAGAAATACAACGATGATTCATCATATCAGCGCGGAGCATCTTACGGTCGATCGTGTCCGCGAAATTCTGGAAAACAATATCAAAATCGACTTGAGCGAAGATGCGAAAAAACGCATCGTGCGTTGTCGCGAATACCTGGATAACAAGATGGAAACCCAGAAAGAGCCCATCTACGGTATTACGACCGGCTTCGGTTCGCTCTGCAATATTTCGATCGACAAGGACCAGCTTTCGCAGTTGCAGAAGAACCTGGTGATGTCGCATGCCTGCGGTACGGGCGAGCGCGTTCCTGCCGAGATCGTGAAGCTGATGCTGCTGCTCAAGATCCAGTCCCTTTCGTACGGCAATTCGGGCGTGCAGCTCGAAACCGTACAGCGTCTGGTCGATTTCTTCAACAACGACGTGCTGCCGGTCGTGTTCCAGCAGGGATCGCTGGGCGCTTCGGGCGACCTGGCTCCGCTGGCCAACATGTGCCTGCCGCTGCTGGGCCTCGGCGAAGTGGAGTACAAGGGTGCACGGCGTCCTTCGGACGAAGTCCTCAAGGAGTTCGGCTGGAAGCCTATTTCGCTGCAATCGAAGGAGGGCCTCGCCCTGCTGAACGGTACGCAGTTCATGTCGGCTTTCGGCGTATATTCGCTTATCAAGGCTCGTCGCTTGAGCGAGTGGGCCGACCTGATCGGCGCGATGTCGCTCGACGCATTCGACGGCCGCATCAACCCGTTCATCGACGAGGTGCATGAAATCCGTGCCCACAAGGGACAGCTCACTACGGCTCGCAATTTCCGCCGCCTGCTCGAAGGCAGCGAGATGATCGCCCGTCCGAAGAAGCACGTGCAGGATCCCTATTCGTTCCGTTGCATTCCCCAGGTACACGGTGCGTCGAAAGATACGATCGACTATGTAGGCGGTGTTCTCGAAACCGAGATCAACAGCCCTACGGATAACCCGACGATCTTCCCCGAGAAGGATATCATCGTTTCGGCCGGTAATTTCCACGGACAGCCGATCGCTCTGGCGATGGATTTCCTGGCTATTGCTGTTGCGGAGTTGGGCAACATCTCCGAGCGTCGTATTTACAAGCTGATTTCGGGTGCACGCGAGCTGCCCTCGTTCCTGGTGGCCAAGCCGGGTCTGAACAGCGGTTTCATGATTCCGCAGTACGCGGCCGCTTCGATCGTGAGCCAGAGCAAGGGTCTTTGCTGGCCCGCTTCGTGCGACTCGATTCCTTCGTCGCAGGGTCAGGAGGACCACGTCAGCATGGGTTCCAACGCTGCCACGAAGCTCTACCGTGTGGTGCTGAACACCGAGCGTGTGCTGGCTATCGAGCTGCTCAATGCGGCACAGGCCCTCGAGTTCCGCCGTCCGCTGCGTTCTTCGAAGCCCATCGAGGATCTGCTGGCAGCTTACCGTAAGCATGTGCCGTTCGTCGAGAACGATCAGGTGATGTACACGTTGATCGACGCTTCGGTGAAATTCCTTCAAACCGAGAAATTGTAATGTTACTCGTTAAGAACATAGCCAAGATCGTCGGCGTGGACGAGAGCGGCCGTCTTCGGGTCAAGGGGCGCGACATGAATGTACTCGGCGAGATCGACAACGCCTGGCTGCTGGCCGACGGCGATCGTATCGCTGCATACGGCACGATGGACAAGATGCCGGAGGTGGCTCCCGACACGGAAGTCGTCGATGCGGAGGGAGGCATGCTTTTCCCTTCGTTCTGCGATTCGCATACCCATCTGGTTTATGCCGGAAGCCGCGAACAGGAGTTCCTGGACAAGATCAACGGCTTGAGCTACGAAGAGATCGCCAAGCGGGGCGGCGGCATCTTGAATTCCGCCGACCGCTTGCACGAAACTTCCGAGGACGAGCTTTACGAGCAGGCGATGGAACGTATCCGCGAGATTATCGCAATGGGTACGGGCTGCGTCGAGATCAAGAGCGGCTACGGTCTTACGACCGAGGATGAACTCAAGATGCTGCGGGTGATCCGTCGCATCCGCGAAACTTCGCCGATCACCGTCCGTGCCACTTTCCTCGGAGCTCATGCCGTAGGCCGGGCCTATAAAGGCCGCCAGCAGGAGTATGTGGACCTGATCTGTCGGGAGATGATCCCTGCCGTCGGCAGGGAGAAGCTTGCCGAGTTCGTCGATGTCTTCTGCGACCAGGGGTTCTTCACCGTCGAAGAGACGGAGCAGATCCTGCGTGCGGGTGCCGAGTACGGTCTCGTGCCGAAGATCCATGCCAACGAGCTGGCCGTTTCGGGCGGTGTGCAGGTCGGTGTCCGCAACAAGGCGCTGTCCGTCGATCATCTGGAGCGCATGGGGGCCGAGGAGATTGAAGTGCTGCGTACGTCCGGTACGATGCCGACGATGCTGCCGGGTGCCGCTTTCTTCCTGGAGATGCCGTATCCTCCTGCACGGGCAATGATCGAGGGCGGTTTGAGCGTGGCTTTGGCTTCGGATTTCAACCCCGGTTCATCGCCTTCGGGCAGTATGAAGATGATCGTTTCGCTGGCCTGCATCAAGATGCGTATGACGCCGGCCGAAGCGATCAACGCCGCGACACTGAACGGTGCTTACGCCATGGGCTTGAGCAGCGAGTACGGTTCGATCACCGTAGGCAAGAAGGCGAACTTCTTCCTCACGACGAAGATTCCTTCGGTGGCATATCTGCCGTATGCCTATACCTCTCTGCTTATCCACCGGGTATTCCTCCGGGGGCAAGAGGTGAAGTAATTCGCCGATATATCGTTCGAAGCCGGGGCAGGGTATTCTGCTCCGGCTTTTTGTTCTTTTTACTTCATTCCTCGCTGATACCGGCCGGATTTCCGGTTGCACGGAAGAGGTCGTTATCTTACGTATGGATGAATACGTTTTCGGACAATTTCGGTGTATTTTTTGCAGGAAAGAAAAATATGATACGCTGTTTGTCGATTGCGACCGTGCTTACGGGCATGGCAATAACTTTAAATGCACAGAATATGAAACCATTGACTCCCGAAGAAGAGCGGGTGATCGTTCGAAAAGGAACCGAAGCTCCCTTTTCCGGTAAATATTACCTCCACGACGAAGACGGCACCTACCGCTGCCGCCGGTGCGGTGCTCCGTTGTACCGTTCGCAGGATAAATTCGATGCCGGCTGCGGCTGGCCCAGCTTCGATGATGAAATTCCGGGTGCCGTGCGCCGCGAACCGGATGCCGACGGACGCCGTACGGAGATTCTCTGCGCCAAGTGCGGAGCCCATTTGGGCCACGTCTTTACGGACGAAGGATTTACCGCTAAAAATACGCGCCATTGCGTGAATTCCCTCTCCCTCGATTTCGTACCGGCGGCCATTCCGACCATGCCGGTCGCGGAACCGGCAGCGGCTTCTGCCGAAAAGCCTGAAAATACTTCGTCAGCCGAGCCGCCGAAATCGGTGCAAACCGAACGGGCTATTTTCGCCGGCGGTTGTTTCTGGGGCGTGGAGTATATGCTGGGTAAGGTGGACGGAGTGAAGAGCATTCGTTCGGGCTATATCGGCGGCCATACCGAGAATCCCACCTACGAGCAGGTGTGCAGCCATAAAACGGGCCATGCCGAGGCCGTCGAAGTCGAGTTCGATCCTTCGAAAGTCTCTTACGAAACTCTTGCCAGGCTCTTTTTCGAGATACACGATCCGACCCAGCTCGACGGACAGGGACCCGACTTGGGCGATCAGTATCGGTCGGAGATTTTCTATACTACCCCTGAGCAGAAGGAGGTTGCCGAACGGCTGATCCGTATCCTGAAGGAGAAAGGGTATAGCGTGGTGACCGACGTAACTCCGGCTTCCCGCTTCTGGCCGGCTGAACAATACCATCAGAACTACTACAACCGTAAAGGTACGCAGCCGTACTGTCATCGTTATACCAAACGGTTTTGACGGACGGCGTTCGTGAATAGTCGGCAGGGGGAGCTGCGTCGGTCGGCGTTCGGGTACGGAGAAGGCACGAAGCGGGAATTGTTGTACTAATATCGAATGCAATATGGATAATTTGTTTGATTTGACGGGACGGGTTGCTGTCGTAACCGGTGCGTCGAGCGGTCTGGGGGCGGATGCAGCCCGGGCTTATGCCGGTCAGGGAGCTGACGTGGCACTGTTGGCTCGCAGGGTCGAGAAACTGAAGACCGTAGCCGACGAAATAGCCGCAACGGGGCGTAAAGTGCTTGTCGTGGGGTGCGACGTGACCGACGAGGAGCAGGTCCGCAAAGCGATCGGGCAGGTCGTGGCTCGCTTTGGAAAGATCGACATTCTGCTCAACAATGCGGGTGTCGCCGTGCCGGGTACTGTCGAGCAACTGACCACCGATGAATGGGACAAAGAGATGAATACCAACGTGCGGGGTGCTTATCTGGTCTGCAAATACGTCGTACCTCACATGCGCGAACGCCGTTACGGCAAGATCGTCAATATCTCTTCCGTGAACGCACTGATCGCGGACAAGAGTCCGTTGCTGGCCCGACATGTTTACAACGCATCGAAGGCGGCGGTTTTGGGATTGACGATCGGAATGGCCGCTTCGTACGGCGTCGATGGTATTACGGTGAATGCTGTTTGCCCCGGACTTTTCGAGAGCGAGATGACCGAAGATACGCTTTTCAAAAACGAGGAGTTCATGAGGATGTACAATTTCACCGATCCGATGAGCCGTCCCGGTCGCCGGGGCGAACTGAACGGTACGATCCTCTATTTTTCGTCCGACGCTTCGAGTTATGTCACCGGTCAGCACGTGGTCGTCGATGGCGGTGCCAGCATCGTCTGACGGAAGAGCAGCCGACGAGGGGCGGTCTGTTTTATGGCGGGCAGATTTTCGCCATGACCATATAAACGGAGAAGCGTGTCGAGAAGGGGGGGGTGAAAATGCGGTTTTTACCGGACGTTGCCCTGCGAGTAACGAGAAACACCCTGCCGATTCCGGCAGGGTGTTTCTCGTTTGGTCCTAATCGGTCGGGGGCGGGTCCGTCCGGCTGTTGTAACCTCGGCGAACCTATGCCTGTTCCCGAAGTTCGCTTATCCCGATATTGCCTTGTCGGTAGCGGGTGAAATCCCGAATCGGTTATGCTTTCGGAGATGAGTCTTGCGCCTCCTGTTTTTCTACATCGAACGGGTTGCTTTGCGTGACGGTCGTATGCCAGGGGATTCCGATCAGTGTCGATAGATCGACTTTGGCGGATTCGATGTAGCTGCTCAGGATCATATCGCGGGCGTCTGCGTTTTGGAACGGATAGAGTTCGAACGCCGGCAATACGGAAACGAAGTGTTCCATGATTTCTGCCTGGATGGATTCGTAACTCGGCCAGTTTTTGTTCGAGGAGAAACAGTAGATCTGGACCGGAAGGCCGTTGGCTACCGGCGGCAGTGTCCGCACCATCAGCAGCAGTTCTTTGCTGACGAAAGGATGGCGCCGCAGATACATCACCATGTAGGCCCGGAACAGACCGAGATTCGTGTCGATAGTTCCGTTCACCAGTCCTTCTGGATTGTCCGTATTGGCGACTTTTCCATCGGCTGCCTGCTTCTGCTTTTCGGTTATGAATTGCGCCAGTTCTTTGTCGAAGGCTTTCATTTTCTCCAGAAATTCCGGCGTGCACGGTTTGATGTAATCGAGTTTCAGGGTATATTCGCGCATGATGCGCCGTCCGCCCGAGTCGCTCATGCCCCGCCAGTTGATGAACGAACCCGAAACCAGCGAATAGGGTGGGACGGTTACGATCGTGTTGTCGAAGTTCTGAACCTTCACGACATCCAGGGATATGTCGATAACGGTGCCGTTTATGTTGTTCTGCGGCATTTCGATCCAGTCGCCGATGCGCAGCATGTCGTCTTCGGAGATCATTACGCCTGCGACCAGTCCCAGAATAGTATCCTTGAACACCAGCATCAATACGGCTGTGAAAGCACCCAGTCCCGTAATCAGGTTGAGCGGCGATTTGTTGATCAGGATCGAAATGATAACGATCACGACGACGCAGTAGAAAACCACGCGGAATATCTGGATAAAGCCCTTCATCGGGCGGTTTTTCAGTTGCTTGTTCTTTTTCAGCTCATCTCCGACCGTGTTCAGTATGGCATTTACGGAGATAATCAGGGCGATGAAAAAATAGATCCAGGTGATCTTCTCGCTCAGGATGAACCAGGCGGAATCTTTGCTGAAAGCGAATGGCAGCAGGGCGGAAACCATCAGTGGCGGAATGATGGCCGTCAGCTTCCGAAATACGCCGTATTTGAACATCGATTCGAAGAATCCGACGCGTTTGCGTTTCAGAATCTTTTTCGCCAGATGCACCAATACGGCGTGGACGATTCCCGCGACGATGAATGCGATAATCACGATTACGATCAGAAACAGGAGTTCGTCCATTTTGTCGAGCATATGGGACGGAATGCCGATCCAGGCGAGGAATTTTTTGATTCCGAACAGGATGGTCAATGCAAAGTCGTTTGTATTCATAAACGGTTGGAAAAATCGAAGTTTGTCGTGTGTGGATTCGTCATTTCGAATCTTATCTTAATTATTATGCAATAATTATTCCTAACGAGGATCGGTCGGGCTATAAGTCGGAGTGTTCGGTTAAAAGATGAGAAATCTGCGGCTTAAAGATGTTTTGCTGCAGATAATAAAGGAGTATTTTGGTTTTTCTGATATTCATTGAAATTAAAAAGATCGCAGGGATTTTGAGTATTATAGTACGTGTATGTCTAATATTTGTTTTTTTCAAAAATAAATAGAATTTGATCGGATGATTTTTGTCTGTTTTGTTGTTTTTACTTTTCTATTTGTTGCTTTTTTCGGGGGGGGGAAATTGAGCTTGGATTTCCATGACCTTTTTTATAATTTAAATTTCGAAAAGGAGAAATTGCTTCTAAAGGATCTCTTCGAAGGTTGTTTAATTTTAAATTATTATTGTTATGAACTTGTTTTTACGTTTTTTGTTCATGGGAGCGGTTTGCCTGCTTCCTTTGGTCGGTTGTAGCGACGATGATACCGAGGGAACGGGGCCAGAGCCGACGTCTGACTTTCAATTCGAGACTTTGGAGCTGACGCAAGGTTCGTTCAAGGTGAAGATAACTCCCGAAGACAAGAATATGACTTACTTTTTCGGAGTGCTCGAAAAGTCGGATTTCAGCCAGTTTGAAAATCTTGAGAGTTTGCAGGCAGCAAACATCGAAAATATAAAAGCCCTCGCGGAGGCTAATGGAGTCGGGGTCGAGGAGTTCTTGCTGGAGGCATTGCTTAAAGGAGAGCAGGAGTGGAAATATAATACGCTTGTTCCGGAGACCGATTATGTCTTTTACGCCTATGGATTATCGACCGAATTGGAGATTCTTACGACTGTCAATACTTATGAATTCAAGACATTGGTCGTCGAGCAAGTAGAGGTGAATTTCAAGATTACGGCTTCGGACGTGACGCCGACGTCGTTTACGCTGAATGTCGAGCCGGACCGAACGGATTGCGTATATTATTACGACATTCTTCTCCCTGCCGTATATATGGATTACTGTGGAGGTGATCCGGCAAATTTACCGGCTTTTGTCGAGAACTATCTTGCAGAGTGGAAAAAAACCGAGCGGTATGCGACTTACACGTTGCCGGAATTCATTGCTGAAGTGACTGTTAGCGGCAAAACTTCCGATTCCTCGTTTGAAAATCTTCTGCCGGAGGGAACTTATTATGCCTTCGCAGTCTGTGTGGCCAATGACGGAACCTGTATTTCGGAGGCTACGGTAGAAACTATTAGGACGAGCGAATCTCCTAAAAATTCTTATACGGTATCCTCCGAAGTCGTTACCGATGTCGCTTATTCGGCTATAGTCACGGCAGAGCAGAGTGAGGCTTTTGCCGTTATGATGGAGCTTCAGGAGTATTTTGCCGACGCCAAATCGGATGCCGAAATCATTCAGACGATTTACGATGCTTATAACCAGAATATTTCCAAATATCTTTATGCGGATGTTGCGAATGTTTCGTTCGGAGGCCTTATTCCCAACGACAAATATTATCTTTTGATCTTTGCATGCAATCCGGACGGATCGCCGAAACTCGACGACAAGATAAATCTCAAGAAAGTCGAGGTCAATACGTCGCCGGCAGTGATGTCCTCGGTCCAATACGAACTTAGCGTATCGAGCATAGCCAAGATCGATGCGATGGTTACGGTAAGGGCTGACGGTAATTATGAAAATGAAACATTCCTTTTCAATTATATCACGAAAGCCGAATACGACGCTATTTCGGGGGACAAGACTGCCGGTCTGAAGGCTCATATGGACGCATTTATCGATGCCAGAGTGAAAGATTGGAACGATTCTCATCCGAATTCGGGCGTGATGACGCGTAAAGAGTTCCTTTCTCGTGCTCTCATGAACGGCAAGGAGGATCTGTTTGTGCCGATAGAGATCGGCGGGCTTACTCCTGGTACTACGTATTATCTGTATGTTTTTGGACTCAAGGCCGACGGTACCTATACGACAGAGCCGGTTACGACCCAATTCACTACCGTTGCGGATCAGGTGACCCTGGCTTCCCTGGAGTTCATCGTAATGTCGTACGGCTATCCGGAGGAGAACCGGAATATGTATAGGGTTTGGACGTATGCGAATAATTCGAAAGAGCACTATTTTCAGTCGTTTGTCGGAGAGGACGAGTGGGCTGGCAAGACGGCTTCCGAAGTGAGGGAGCTGCTCAAAGCGTCCAAGTGGCCCAGTTCAAGCTCATACAAAGTGGACGCACAATTCGGACAGACTTGGTATGGCTATTCCGTCGCTTATGACGAGGCGGGAATTCCCACGAAAGTCTATAAACTTTGGCATACAAGCCCTGCGGATACCGGAGACGGTTTCGATAATATAACAGGAGGAACAATAACAGTGGACATCGAGGAGTTGTCCGAATAGTGATGTTTTTATGAGAACTAAAATCTTATTTTTGATGATGCTTGTTGCAGCCGGTCTTATGACCGGTTGCGGCAAGGATTCCGAGGAGACTCCTACAAAACCGGAAGATCCGATTCCTCCCGTGACGACGACTTACGAAATAGGGGATTATTACGAGAACGGCTTTGTAAAAGGAATCGTGATATATATTGATTCGGAGGGTAAGAGTGGAACTGTGGTTTCGCTCGATGAAACTGAAGCCATATGGTCTTACAAATACGAAGAACCGATGGCTTCTTTCCCACAGACGGGGCGATATAATACGGATTGTGTATATAATATGGAAGGATGGCGGGAGAATTATCCCGGGTTCCTGTGGTGCAGTGAAAAGGATGTTATGGGAGTTAAAAACTGGTATGTGCCGGATCAGAGAGAGTTAGGGCTTTTGTACGAGGCTTATTCCGGAGTGAGAGGAGGAGGCAGCCTGTCTGACGACGAAATAAGGAAGAACAAACAGCTGTTTAACGACACTCTCAAGGAGAAGGGCGGTGTCCCGTTGTCCGATGCAGTCTATTGGACTTCCGCCGAATGCTCGGCGCGGATGGCTTATGCGTTCGATATGGCATCCGGAGCCATGATCGAGATGCCTCAGGAACTGGATAAGGGGATGAAATACAAATTCCGGGCTATGGCTGATTTTAAATTTTAAATATTTTGGTATGAAAAAAATTATGTTATTTTTCGTCGCCTGTATTTCCTGTATTACTGTGGCATGCGATAGTGACGACGACGGTACGAAAGGAGATGATAATAAATTTCCGGCACCGGAAGTGACATTCAGCGCGATTACCGGTGTCTCTTTTACTGCCGGGTGGAATGCCTTGGAAACAGCGGATTCATACAGATACGAGGTTTCGTATGAGAAAGACGGCCAAGTCGTTGCTGTTGCTGCACAGAACACCGAGACGACGACTTTTTCTTTGGACGGGCTTCTGCCTGCTACGGATTATTCGGTCCGAGTGGTTGCAAAGGCCGGAGGAAAGACCATTTCGGATTGGTTTTCCGGAACTGTAAGGACTTTAGGAGGTGAAAGCGTAACATTTACCGTTACACCTTATGAGCGCTATATTGAGAATGCGTTTATTTATCCTTACGCCGAAGTGAAGCCTTCCGATTCCGAGGTATATTATTGGGTAAGTGCTATTCCTTCCAATAGCGAACGAGATCCGAAGGAGTGGATGCAGGAGGATATCGATTATTATATGGAGTTGGGCAAAACTTGGGACGATCTTGTGGCGGATAAATTGATTTTGAAAGGTGATGCCGAAAGTGTTCCTTTTGCTTTCACCGGTTACGATCATTATTATTTTATTGTTGCGCCGGTTGGAAAAAATCTTTCTGAAATAGTCGTCAGTGGCGAGGTTTCTCGTAGTTATAGATTTTGGTACGAGGCTCGGGAAGTGCAGATGCTGCATGAATCGACTTACGAACAGTTTGCCGGAGAGTGGCTGTTGCAGACATCCGGTACTGTAAAGGAGGAGAATGGATCACTCGATGTACAGGAAGTGGGTGAAGAATTTCCGGTTACCATTTCTCCTGCTGATGATAAGAAATCGTTTTATCTCAAGGGATGGGGCGGGGATCGAAACAAATTCCGGGATTTTGCGATAAAAATGGATTTCGAACCGGCGGAAGACAATTATCATAAGATAGGTATATCTTTTCCTCAGGACATAGAGACGGAGGGGGATATTGTATGGAAGTATGTTTCCTGGTACAATTTTGTCGGAACTGTCGGTGACGAAAAAGTGTATACTTATTTGCCTTATGATGATAAAATGTATGAGAATATGCCTTCGTGGTCGAAAGGATTCATCGGTTTTATGGGAAATCTCAATAAGACTGTGATTAAGATTTGTCCGCTGTATTATATGGATGGGAACAATGAAGGTGCTTATATAATGTCTATGTGGCCGTATGGAATCAGTTCTACGGGAGATGTCGAGCAAGACAAACTGCTTAATAACAAATATGAAGATCCGGTTGGTCCTTATTATTTGATAAGAAAGGATGTGGCGGACGGTCTTGTGTTGCAACTGCCCGATACCGAAGAACCGGATGCCGACGTTGCCGGGCTGTTGAATGCACTGCAGAGTGTGCGGCAGGCGAATACTCCTCGTGAGGTGTTCAGTGTGAAACGTTGATAATGTCCGATAACTTTTCGGGATTTGAATTTGAGAGAGCGGTATCCGAATTAAGATATCGCTCTCTTTTTTGTTTTTATAAGATTTGTCGGTTTGTTGCCTTGTCAAGGGGGGGCCATACCTGATTTTTGCCTGCAAAGCGATCCGAATTGTTATTCGAAGTGCTTGGACGATCGGAGTATTGTTGCTTTAGTCTCAAACATAATTTTCACAGTTTTTAACGAGTCGCGGAATAAGTCATTAGAATTAATACAAGTCTTTTGTCCTATGATATAGGTTTTTGAAACTGTTTCAAACTCATATCGAATTTTATCATTGGGTACGAAAATATATTTGCCATTGGAATTTTATAGCTATCATGAAATCTTCTTGGTGCTTTTTTCGGGACTTGAATGCTCTTCACTTGTCGTTTTGCAATACCTGATTCTTTCTTCGAAGACCTTTGAAACCGGCAGATATATAATTATCGTATTGATTTTTGATTGTGTGCTTTGAATGTTTCAGTTAAGGAATGGCATTCGGAACATTTTGTTCCAGATAACGATCCGATCCCGTTTGAGCGATAACGTGTTTCCCTGCCTTATCCAGCTCTCGATATGTGCGAAGCGACGCAGATTTATGGTATCGAGGGATAAGTTGAGCGCTTTGCAACTCCTATTTGCTCCCCTTTTTGCTGCGTCCCGTTGTTTCGGATCGATAAACCGATGGATACGCATCTCTTTTCTTTCTCCATTTACTGTGAGTCGTAATGTGATAGGAACTTCATCATTACGATTTGTCTTTGTTTTACACAGGTAGAATAAAACGCTGAAAGAGGTCTTTCCATAATATATCTTTTTAGTTACGAACTTACAGTCTATGGCTGGTAAGATTCAAAGTGCAGTAGCTGAATGCTTCGAGCACAAAATAGGGGGGGGGCTCTTCCTCTGATTATTAGCTGCTTTTGGAGAGCATTTCGAACCTTTTTTAGGATACAGAAAAAGAAAAAAGCCTTGTAAATATACTTTACAAGGCTTTGCAATCATTTGCTTCGATATTTTGCGGTATGGACGGGACTCGAACCCGCGACCCCCTGCGTGACAGGCAGGTATTCTAACCAGCTGAACTACCACACCGTTTGCTGATTGCGAATGCAAAGGTAGTACAAAAATCTGTATCTCCAAACTTTTTTCTCACTTTTTGAAGAAAGAAAATTGCACGCTTCCGTAACTTCTTGATTGCCAAAAGTGAGGGTCGGACGAAAAATTTATGTTTTTCGAATGTTCGAAAACGAGAAACCCATCCGGTTTGAGTAAATCGCGTTCCAGTACCAGCCGGATGACCTCTTCGCTGCCCTCCAGATCGTAGGGCGCGTCCGAAAAGATCAGGTCGAACTGCTTCGCACAGCTTTTCAGGTAGAGGAATACATTGGCTTTGACGGCGAACAGATTGTCGATTCCCAGGTCGGCGGCCGTTTTTTTGATGAAGTTATAGTGTACGGGATTGATTTCGACCGAAGTGACGCTGTGCACGCCCCGCGAAGCGAATTCGTAGCTGATCGACCCCGTCCCGGCGAATAGGTCCAACACGTCGCACTCCTCGAAATCGACCAGGTTTCCCAGTACATTGAACAGGTTCTCCTTGGCGAAGTCGGTCGTCGGGCGTGCCCGCAGATTCTTGGGCGGGTTGATTGCCCGTCCCCGATATTTTCCGCTGACTATTCGCATATGGCGACGTGTTTGAAATATTCACGCAACAGGCGTCCGTCCTGTTTGGTCGGGTTTCCTTCCAGCCGGATCTCGCAGTTTTCGATCTGCAGCTCCTGCGTCAGCTCCCGGACGTAGAAGAGCAGATCTTCCCCCGTGGGGGCGATGAATGTCTCCGCCAGCCGCAGGGTTTGCCGTTCCCATACTTTCAGGTAGGCCAGCTCTTCATAACGGAATATCCAGAGGCAGGATGCCGTGAATTCCCCGGTACGTAGCAACGGGGAGGTCCAGCGTATCTTCTCCTTCAGCCGGGCACGGACTTTCTCTACGGAGGCTTTGTCGGCAGCCATCAAAGCGATGACGGGCTGTTGCGGATCGGAGGTGAGAATACACTCCTTCTCCGTCGGTTCCATTCCGTTTATACGCATCAGGGCGGGAGCGGCCTTCGCGTCGAACACTTCCCGGGGAACCAGCATGGTTTTGCCCGTCAATACCTCTATTTCGACCGTTTTTTTCTCTTTGGCCGGTATGTCGAGCTTCTCTTCAGAAAAAGAGTGTCCATCCAGCCTGAGCCGGATGGACACATTCTTGATTTCGGGCTTGTTATTCGTCGCCCCAGTTACCTGCTTCATTGTTACCTTTCTCCATGGAGCCGAACTTGATGCCTCCGTAGTTGCTGAAGTTATTCTCCTGATCGTCCACCAGGTTGATTACCTCCTGACGGAAGCGTACCGTGTCGAGGAACATTTTATAAGGTATGCGGCACTCTACGACGGGGATGACCACTTTCGATTCGGTGGTCACAAGACCTGCTTCCAATTCGAATTCCGTCTGGTTGTTCGTGCCGGGCACGTAACGCAGGTTGCGAACCTGTTCTGCGGTGAGCTTTTTCGGCGTGAAGATCGTGTCGATCACGTGTACCCATACCTTTTCGCTGTTCTTGCGGCCGCTCTTTTTCAACTGGGCCATTGCCACCGAGTCATCCTCATCGACGATCTTGCGCTCGAACTCCAGCGAGTCGGTCAGCACAAAATTGATCAGCGTGTCGAAATCGCCGGTGAACCGGTTGTACTTCGTTTTGAAGCTGCGCTCCGCAGTACGGATGTCCTTGATGCGGTCGATGACGCGTGCTTCGCGGGCCGCCTTCTCCTTGGCGAAGATAATCGGAGTCGAAATCTGTTTGTAGATAACGTATATCAGGCATACGATAACTACGGCAAGTACGATTTGGATGATTCTTTTTGTCATTTTTAAGTTATTTCTAGTAAGTTTGTATCAAAATCCGTCGGCAATACCGCCGTCCTTTACCGATCCGAAGATGCTAAAGACTCATATTGCGACCCAAATTTACGCTAAAATTTGTTTTAATACAACATCTGGTCAAAAAAAAATCATCGAATCGCTTTCCGAGTATCTGTCCGAAAGCGATCCTGCGGCCATTTTCGTACTGAACGGTTACGCGGGTACCGGAAAGACGACGTTGATCGCCGCTCTGGTCGGGGCGCTCAAGGATTGCGGCATCAAACCCGTGTTGCTGGCTCCGACGGGACGGGCGGCCAAGGTGCTGTCCCGTTATTCGGGAGAACCGGCCCTGACCATTCACAAGCGGATCTACCGCCAGCGCACCAATGCCGACTACGAGTCGAAATTCTCGCTCAACATCAACCAGGAGCGGGGGGCCGTGTTCATCGTGGACGAGGCTTCGATGCTGGCAAACGGTTCTTCGGACGGGGCGATCTTCGGCAGCGGGGCGCTTCTCGACGATCTGGTGAGTTACGTGCGCGGCGGGAAGGGCTGCCGGTTGATTCTCGTGGGCGACGATGCGCAGCTTCCGCCGATCGGGGTGGACTACTCCCCGGCGCTCGATCCGAAAGCTCTGTCCGTCTATGGGGAGGTGGTTTACACGTCGCTGGATGAAGTGGTGCGCCAGGAGGCCGAATCGGGTATTCTGTTCAACGCCACCCTGGTACGCTGCATGCTGGAGAACGGCATCTGCGAAGTACCGCGATTCAGGATGGATTTCCCTGATATCGAGGTGGTAGAAGGCGGTGAGTTCATGGAGAAGTTGCAGGATTGCTATGACCGTTACGGACGCGACGAAACCATCGTCATCACCCGTTCCAACAAACGGGCGAACCGCTACAACGACGGTATTCGCCGTTACGTGCTGGGCGCCGAGGAGGAGATCGAGAGCGGCGATCTGCTGATGGTCGTCAAGAACAACTACCATTTTACGGAGCGCACCGAAGATTGTCCGATGAATTTTCTGGCCAACGGCGATATAGCCAAACTGCGCCGCTTGAGGCGTTTCGAGGATTTTTACGGCTTTCGCTTTGCTACCGCTGTGCTGTCCTTCGCTGACTATAACGACGCCGAGCTGGAGTGCAAGATCCTGCTCGATACCATTGCCTCGGAGTCCCCGTCGCTGACCCGGGAGGAGAGCAACCGACTCTTTTGCGAGGTGGAAAAGGATTATCTCGATATCAAGAGCAAGCTCAAGCGATTCAAAGAAATTCGTGAGAATCCGCACTTTAATGCCGTTCAGGTGAAGTTCGCCTACGCCGTCACCTGCCACAAGGCGCAGGGTGGTCAGTGGCGGGCGGTTTTCATCGACCGCTGTCTGTTCGGCGACGAGCCGATGACGCGCGACATGCTGCGCTGGCTCTATACGGCGCTGACCCGTGCGACCGACAAACTCTATCTGGTGAATTTCGATGAACGGTTTTACGAATGACCTTCGTTCGGAGGTTGCGAGCGGGGCTTTGCATCCGCAGCATTTCCGGATGCGTGCGATCGCCAAGTATCTGCGAGGTCGGGTGGTGGGCGGCTGTCGGTTGCGGAGGCGTTGTTCCCGCGATTCTGCATGGGCCGGATCGGATTGCCGGTGATGCCGGGCGAAGAGTGAGTCTCTTGCACAGCGCCCCAAAATAGGGGTTGAAACAGGATCATTTGGAAATAAATAATACGATAAATTAAAAATTATGACAAGCGAACTGCATCCTCTCGAACCTTTTCTGCCTGTCGGGGCACGTCTGCTGATGCTCGGAAGTTTCCCGCCGCAGCGGGTGCGGTGGTCGATGGACTTTTTTTACCCGAACTTGCAGAACGATATGTGGCGTATCGTCGGACTGGTATTTTTCGGGGACAAGGGGTATTTTCTGACACCCGACGCGAAACGTTTCGACAAGGAACGGATCGTGCGTTTCTGCGAGGAGAAAGGATTGGCTCTTTACGATACGGCCGAAGAGATAATCCGATTGAAAAACAATGCTTCCGACAATTTTCTTCAAGTAGTGCGCGAGGTCGATCTGGCGCAGTTGTTGGCTGCGGTTCCGACCTGCCGGGCGATCGTGACGACGGGACAGAAGGCTACCGATGTGATCGTGCGCCTTACCGGTTGCGCCGAGCCGCCTGTGGGAGGGAGTGTGGAGTTCGCCTATGCGGACCGTATGCTTCGGTTTTATCGCATGCCCTCTTCGTCGCGGGCCTATCCGAAATCGGTGGAGTGGAAGGCGGACTATTACCGGCGGATGTTCGCCGTGTGCGGGATGCTCTGATCGAATTTCCGATTGGATGAAATCGTACTGCGGCGATCTGTCCGCTGTGAGTTTTTTCGGGGAAAATATTGGTTTCCCCGAATTTTTCTTTAACTTTATAGAGTTAAATCTATAATTTATGACCGTTATGAGAAAATTAACTCTGCTTTTGCTCTGCTTGGCGTTGGGGATCGGCGTGTGTGACGCAAAAAAGAAAAATCGAGGGGTGTATTTTCGGACAGATGCCGAAATCGTGCTGGACAAACCTTATTTCGGGTTGAATGTGAGTAATATGATTCAGGTCGTACTCGAAGCCGACCGAAATCCCGCTTCGGTCCGGGTCGAAACCGAAAATGTGCCTGCCGAGGCGGTTTCCGTGCGGGTGCGGCGCGGTGAACTCGTGCTCGCGTGCGACCCCGGAGCCTTGTCGTCCAAGAGAAAGAACGATATGTCCAAGCGGGTTGTAGTGTATGTGGGCGCCGCTCCGCTGGAGTCGTTTTCGTTGTCGGGGATGTCCTCCGTTTTTTCCGAGACCGAGATCGATAAACCGTCGGTTACGGTCGAATGTATGGGAATGAGCGAGTTCGAATCCAATATTCGTTGCAGAAGCCTGACGATGTCTGTTTCGGGTATGTCGATTTACAAAGGGCAGGTGGTATGCGAGGATACAGCGACGGTGGAGGCATCCGGAATGAGCCAGGCCGTCGCGGATTTTATGTGCCGGGATTTGGATTGTACGCTGACCGGTATGTCCGTTTATAATGGAAATGTGAATTGCAGGCAGAAAGCCGAGGTCGCAGTGGATGGTTCGAGCGAATGTACCTTTTCGGGAACAGCTCGGGACCTGATGCTGGAAGTGTCGGGCATGAGTCAGTTCAAAGGGAGAAAGTTTTTGGCTTCGGGACTTGCCGACTGTGACATTTCCGGTATGAGTACCGCCTCGGTCGCAGCGGCGGGATCGCTGAAATATTGTGTGAGCGGTATGAGCGAATTCAACTATTCGGGCGAACCTGTGGTTATCTCGACATCGGTCGATAACGCCACGGTTCGACACCGTTGATCGACTGCGGGGCCGATTCCTGTAAGGGTGTACTATATTGTCGTACACCCATTTATTGCAGATTATATGAATTATGAATGAATGCAATATTCTTTCAATATTCGTTATTTTGAAGTCCTTTTGCTCCGGATTTTTCGTATATTTGCAGGACGTGGAGCAATCCTGTGGACCGGCATGAGCGAAGTCGTCCGCCGCCGGATTTTTAGGGTTTACTCCGATGTTTCCGACTTTATCTTGAAAGGTAATGGCAATAGAAAAAAAATATGTTGAAACTCCGCTGATGAAGCAATATTATGCGGTCAAAGCGGTGCATCCCGATGCGATTCTCCTGTTTCGTGTCGGCGATTTTTACGAAACTTTCGGCGATGATGCGATCAAGGCCAGCGGAATTCTGGGCATCACCCTGACGCGACGTGCCAACGGAGCCGCGACATTCGTCGAGCTGGCAGGGTTTCCCTATCATGCGATCGACACCTACCTACCCAAGCTGGTCCGAGCGGGCGAACGCGTGGCGATCTGCGAACAGCTCGAGGATCCCAAACAGGTCAAAGGGCTGGTCAAGCGGGGCGTCATCGAGCTGGTTACGCCGGGCGTGGTGCTGGGAGATAATATTTTGGCCAACAAGGAAAATACCTATCTGGCGGCGGTCTATTTCGGCCGGAAAAATACCGGCGTGGCTTTTCTCGATATTTCAACCGGCGAATTTTATGCCGCCGAGGGCAGCGATGCTTACATCGACAAACTCATTTCCAACCTGGCGCCGAAGGAAATCATCTACCAGCGCGGATACGAAGACCGCTTCTCCGATGCGTTCGGCAGTCGGCACTATACCTATCGGCTCGATGAGTGGGTCTTTTCGGAGTCGGTCAACCGGGACAAGCTCTGCAAGCAGTTCGGCACTCAGTCGCTCAAGGGCTTTGGTATCGAACAGTTCAGCAGCGGCATTTCGGCGGCAGGGGCCATTCTCTACTACCTCGAATTTACCGAACATAAGAATACGGCCCATATTTCGTCCATTTCGCGTATCGACCAGGAGGATTACGTTTGGGTCGATAAATTCACGATCCGCAACCTGGAGCTCTTCTCTTCGAACGGTTCGCGCGAGAAGTGCGCGTTCGCAGACGTGGTCGATCGCACCCTCACGCCGATGGGCGGGCGTCTGCTCAAGCGGTGGATCGCCTTGCCGATCAAGGAGATTGATCGCATCAACGAACGTCTGGATGTCGTGCAGCGGTTTTACGACGAGCCCGATTTGGCCGAAAGCGTCGCCGAGCAGATTTCGCAGGTCGGCGACCTGGAGCGCATCGCTTCGCGCATAGCGGCGGCTCGGGTAACCCCCCGCGAAATCGTACAGCTTAAAAATTCGCTTTCGGCGATCGAACTCCTCAAAGCCTTGTTGGAATCGACCGACGACGAGCGTCTTCACGCGTTGGCCGAACAGATCGATCTGCTGGCGGAGGTTCGGGAGCGTATTGCCCGCGAGGTTTACCCCGACCCGCAGAACAATCAAATTCAGCGGGGCGGCATTATCGCCGACGGCGTGGACGCCGAACTGGACGATCTGCGCCGCATCGCTCTGCATGGCAAGGATTTCCTGAACCGTATTCAGCAGCGGGAGAGCGAGGCGACGGGAATTCCGTTGAAAATAAGCTACAACAATGTCTTCGGTTATTATATCGAAGTCCGCAACACGCACAAGGACAAGGTTCCCGAGTCGTGGATCCGCAAGCAGACGCTGGCCAACGCCGAGCGGTATATCACCGAAGAGCTGAAAGAGTATGAAGAAAAAATTCTCGGTGCCGAGGAGAAGATGCTGTTGATCGAACAGCGGATTTACGCCGAGTTGATCGGGTTCATTACGCATTCCCTGGGAGCTTTGCAGCGGGATGCCGCCGTCGTGGCGCGTATCGACTGCCTGCAATCTTTCGCCCGTATCGCTCGGGAGCGCAACTACGTCCGTCCGACGCTCGACGACGGCACGCGCATCGAAATCCGCCAGGGACGGCATCCGGTGATCGAAACCCTGATGCCGGTGGGAGAGGAGTATATCCCCAACGACCTGCTGCTGGACGATAAGGAGCAGCAGATCGTGATGATTACGGGTCCCAACATGTCGGGTAAGTCGGCTTTGCTGCGGCAGACGGCCCTCATTATCCTGATGGCCCAGATGGGGTCGTTCGTCCCGGCGAAAGCGGCTCATATCGGCGTGGTGGACAAGATTTTCACCCGAGTCGGGGCTTCCGACAACATTTCGCAGGGCGAATCGACCTTCATGGTCGAGATGCTCGAGTCGGCCAGCATCCTGAACAATGTTTCCGACCGCAGCATCGTCCTGTTGGACGAAATCGGACGCGGTACGAGTACCTACGACGGTATTTCGATCGCCTGGGCGATGGTCGAATACCTGCACAACCATCCGACGGCCCGTGCCAAGACGCTTTTTGCGACCCACTACCACGAACTCAACGAGATGGAGCAGATGTGCCCGCGTGTGAAGAACTACCACGTGAGCGTCAAGGAGGTGGATAAAACGATCGTTTTCCTGCGCAAGCTGGAGCGGGGCGGAACGGAGCATTCGTTCGGTATTCACGTCGCCCGAATGGCCGGAATGCCGGCTTCGGTCGTAGCTCGTGCCGAAGAGATCCTGAAGAATCTGGAGTTGGTATATGGCAACAACGAGATCGTGCCCAGCAAGAGCCCTCGACGCCGCGACCGAAAAGCGTTCCCCGGAGTTCGCGAGGCGGCGGAAGCGGGGGATCAGACGCGGGGTATGCAGCTTTCGATGTTCCAACTCGACGATCCGGTGCTGGTGCAGATCCGAGATCAGATCAAGGGGCTGGACATCAATGCTCTCACTCCGATCGAGGCGCTTAATAAATTGAATGAAATCAAAAAGATAACCGGATTATGATAAAGCGATACTTTATAGTTGTGCTGCTTCTTTCCCTGCTTCCGGCCGGGGTGTCGGCACAACGCCGTGCAGCCGCTAAAAAAGATTGGAAAACGAAATACGATTATGTGGGTGCAGTGCACGACGGACGTATTCTCGTACACCGGGGCGGAGAGGACAGCAATCCCCGTATGGGCCGTTTTTATACGGACGGCTGTTTCGGTTATACGGAGACCTGCGGTACGGTGGTCATCCCGCTCATCTACGACTATGCCGATAGTTTTTCCAATGGGTTTGCCGTGGTCGGCAAAGTAGAAAACAAATGAAACTAATCGGGAAAGGTAATTCGTATGGTCATCCTACATTATATGTGAAGAATTGGTAAAACAGTTTCAAAGATTTAAATAGCATATTATTTTATGTTGATACATAATTAAATAAAATAGGGTAAATATGAGTTTTGAAGACGATATGATAGAGTATGGCTTCTCCGATGGTAACGATTATATGGATTATCTGATGGATGAAGCTGATAGAATGTATGAAAAACAGGAAGAACATAATCGTCGTGCTGAAGAATATGAAGCATGGTTGAATAGTCTTTCAGATACAGAAAGACAATATTTGCAGGAAGAAGAGAACATCCAAAGAAGAGAACGTAAAAAAAGGCAAAAAGATGCCAAGCAAAAAAGATTGGACGAAGAACTTGTATTGAAACTATGGGCAAAAGATAATCCACAAAAGGCAAAAATGTGGTATGCCTATTATACGCATTCTCCGGAAGTGAATAATGTATATTTTGAACAGTTTTTAGAAACAATGGGGGCCTCTGGTGATAATTTATGGAATGGGTATGCGGATTGGAAATGTTGGTTGAAAATACACGAGGCTTATCAAGAGTTTAAGGAAAAAGCTCATGAAGTATGGGAGCAGATTAAAGTCAATAAATACCGCAAATATATAGAGAATGCGGCACAGGAACTTCTAAAATATACTCAAGAAAGTCCTTATTGCGAGGAATTTGGTTGTTGCAAAAAAGGAGCTGCTGATTCTAAGAAGATTCTAAACAAGTGGATAAATAGCCATTCTGAATTATGGAAAGAGATTTCTTTCAAATACAAGTTTGCTTTAAAAACGGAGAACAAGTATTATGAAGTATGGAAACAACTAAAGGCTGACAAATGGGAGAAATGGCAACAAGAAAACTTTGAATTATGGAAATGCAAAGCACAAAATGTGGATTTATGGTTTGCTTGGCTATTTGATAAAAATGAATGGACTTTCCATGAATGGGCCTCTTTGCATTTGAAAGAGTGGGAGCGTTTTATGGATGAAGCAATGAAATGGGATTATCGTTTGGCATACGGAAGTTTATTCGGTGGGCCTTGTTATGATTTTGACAAATGGAAAAAGGATAATTCTGAAGAGTGGGAATATTGGAAAGAAGCCATTAGAGAACAGATTCTAATGGATGAGTTCGTACATAATAGTATTACTTTGCCTTATCATTCAGAATATATGTTGCATATACAAATTCAAGAAAAACTATACTTACATAAAATAGGTAAAGAGATTTTCCATAACCATTTGGCAGTAATCCAAGATAACAATAAATATGGTTTTATTAATGAGGATGGATTTGTAGTAATTAAACCGCAATACGACAAAGTACTTCCTTTTCAAAATGGCATGGCTCCGGTGAAAATTGGAGAATCCACCTATGATGAATATGTCGAAGAGTTTGAGGATTATGTGGAAATTAAAATAGGCGGTAAATGGGGGTTTATTAACGACAGGGGGAAGTTTGTATTCGAACCACAATTTGATAATATTTTCATAAAAGATGATATGATTATATTTAGTAAAGGAGGAGAACTCGAAATTACTAATGACACTTACAAATTGAAAAATTCAAAATGGGGAATGATGAATAAAAACATGCAAGAAATCATTCCTGCAAAGTATGATTTTTTAGCATTATTAGACAATGGTCTTTTCGCGGCTAGAAAAAGAGTCGGAGCAGATTATAAATGGGCTCTATTATCAAACAACGGTGTAGAAATAACTCCTTTTAAATATTCCTACATTTACAATTCAGAAGAAGATTGTTTAATAGCAAATAAAGGTGGTAGGTATAAAGCTGATGAAAATGAATGTTATGACTATTATGATGGAGAATGGGGCTACTTAAACATGGAAGGAAAAGAAATTGAGCCATTTATTATTGCGAATAATAAAGATGAATTCATGGCAATGTGGGAATGTATGCATGATTGACTTCCTCTTTTACGATACATTTCGGTATTCCACTAATGTACATATATTCTACAATCCGTGCTTTTTGCGGATTCCCGTTTTGTATAATCTGAAAATATTTTCTTTTTTGCCTTCTACGATGGTGGATCTGAATTTTATCTTTATTTATGCTATAGTTGTTTTCTGAAACTCTTTAGCTTTTTAGTTGTCATGGCGTAAAATCGAGAAACTGTTTGTACGAAAGGCCGACACACGCTTCTTAGGAGTTTGTACTGCCTTATTTGGCGTTGATCTGCGACTGGATGCTGCGGATCAACATGCTTACGGCAACGGAATTGAAACCTCCCTCCGGGATGATTACGTCGGCGTATTTCTTCGACGGCTCGACGAACTCTTCGTGCATCGGCTTGACCGTAGAGGTATATTGCGAGATGACCGACTGCATGGTGCGCCCCCGCTCGCATACGTCGCGCAGGATGCGGCGGGCGAGGCGGATGTCGGCGTCCGTATCGACATATACCTTGATATCCATCAGGTCCCGGAGTTCCTTGTTCTCGAAGATCAGAATACCATCGACGATGATTACCTTCGAAGGTTTGACCAGCACGGTTTCGGCCGTTCGGTTGTGATCGACGAACGAATAGACCGGATGTTCGATCGGAACGTTGTTTTTCAGCGTGCGGATGTGCTCGACGAGCATATCCGTATCGAACGATTGAGGGTGGTCGTAATTGAGTTTCGTACGCTCTTCGTACGTCAGTTCGGGATGGGCCTTGTAGTAGTAGTCGTGACAGAGCGTGACTACCTCTTCCTCCTTGAAAGCCTCCTGCAATCGTTTTACCAGCGTGCTTTTACCCGATCCTGTGCCGCCTGCGACACCGATGACTGTCACATTCATAATTCCCGATTTGTGGTTCTTTTTTATTTCCCGTTTTCTGCGTGCGATAACCTCCTGACCGGTTTTTCTCCGAAAACGGTGTGATTTTTTCCCGTATTTGCACCCGCACGAAGTCGGTAGGTATTTCCGATTTCATCTGTCCGATGAAGCGTCTCGGAATCTGTATTTTCTCTTTTCCCCTCGCCGTCGGATTTCGGATAAATTACGTCAAAAAAACGGAATGTTTCGTTTTCGCATTTCCCGTTGCCGTATGGCCGAACTCCGAGTGTGCTGCCAACCTCATCCTTTCCGATGAACGCATCGGGTCAGCTTTCCGTCGCAATCGAACGATGGGGTAGTTCCCGCCAGCCAAACGGATATGGAAAAGGATTGCTCCCCTGCGGGGTGCAATCCTTTGTAATTTTCGATTATGCGTCGATATTGGCGTAGTGAGCGTGTTTTTCGATGAACTCGCGTCGCGGAGGAACCTCGTCGCCCATCAACATCGAGAATACGCGGTCGGCTTCGGCAGCGTTGTCGATGGTTACTTTGCGCAGAATCCGGGTGTCCGGGTTCATCGTGGTTTCCCACAACTGATGGGAGTTCATTTCACCGAGACCTTTGTAGCGCTGGACGTGTACGCCCTTGCCCATTTCGGCCGTGATCTCGTCACGTTCCTTCTCCGTCCAGCAATAGCGCTCCTGCTGGCCCTTTTTCACGAGGAACAGGGGCGGGGTGGCGATATAGACGTGGCCGTTCTCGATCAGCTCTTTCATCTTGCGGAAGAAGAAGGTAAGCATCAGCGTAGCGATGTGGCTGCCATCGACATCGGCATCGGTCATGATGATGATCTTGTCGTAGCGGAGTTTTTCGAGATTGAGCGCCTTGCTATCCTCCTCCGTGCCGATCGTCACACCCAGGGCGGTAAACATGTTTTTGATCTCCTCGTTTTCCCACATGCGGTGCTCCTGGGCTTTTTCGATATTCAGGATTTTACCGCGCAGCGGCATGATGGCCTGGAAGTTCCGGTCGCGGCCCTGCTTGGCCGTACCGCCTGCCGAGTCGCCCTCGACGAAGAAGATTTCGGCGATCGAACGGTCGCGGCTCGAACAGTCCGCCAGCTTGCCGGGAAGACCCGCACCCGAAAGCACTGTCTTGCGCTGCACCATTTCGCGGGCGTGACGCGCCGCGTGCCGGGCCGTTGCAGCCAGGATGACTTTTTGTACGATGGCCTTGGCATCGCGCGGATTCTCCTCCAGGTAGTGACTCAGAGCCATCGACATGGCCTGATCGACCGCTGCCGACACCTCGTCGTTGCCTAGTTTGGTCTTGGTCTGCCCTTCGAACTGCGGCTCTGCGACCTTGACCGAAACTACGGCCGTCAGACCCTCGCGGAAGTCGTCGCCGTTGATATCGAACTTGAGTTTGGCGAGCATGCCCGAATCCTCGGCGTATTTCTTGAGCGTGCGGGTCAGGGCGCGGCGGAAACCCGTCAGGTGCGTACCGCCTTCGATCGTGTTGATATTATTGACGTAGGAGTGTACGTTCTCCGAGAAGGAGTCGTTGTACTGCATGGCCACCTCGACCGGCACGCCGTTCTTTTCGGTGTCGATGTAGATGATCGATTCGGTGATGGCCTGACCGCGCGTGGCGTCCAGGTATTCGACGAACTCCTTGAGGCCCTCTTCCGAATAGAAATGGTCACCGACGTATTCGCCGTTCTCGTCCCGCTGGCGTTTGTCCAGCAGGTTCAGGTGGATGCCTTTGTTCAGGAATGCCAACTCACGCAGGCGGTTGGCCAGGATGTCGTACTTGTATTCCGTCGTGAGCGTGAAGATACTGCCGTCGGGTTTGAAGGTGATCGTGGTTCCGCGATCGTCGCAGGTGCCGATCACTTCGACCGGCGAAGTCGGAGCGCCTTTGCTGTACGATTGGCGGAATATTTTGCCGTCGCGGTGGATTTCGGCGATGAGCAGCGTCGAGAGTGCGTTCACGCACGAAACACCCACGCCGTGCAGACCGCCCGAAACCTTGTAGCTGCCCTTGTCGAACTTGCCGCCCGCATGGAGCACGGTGAGCACGACTTCGAGTGCGGACTTGCCCTCTTTTTCGTGGAAGTCGGTCGGGATGCCTCGGCCGTTATCCTTGACTGTGATCGAGTTGTCTTCGTTGATCGTAACGTCGATGTCGGTACAGTGTCCTGCCAACGCCTCGTCGATCGAGTTATCCACCACCTCGTAAACCAGGTGGTGCAAACCTTTTTCTCCGATGTCGCCGATATACATGGCCGGACGCTTCCGGACCGCTTCCAGACCTTCGAGGACCTGGATGTTGGAGGCGGAATACTCCTCTTCCTGCTTCTTTATCTCTTTTCCTTCAGTACTCATATTGACCTTAAATATATCGTACAAATATACGGAAAAGTTTCGTAAGATGCAATAATCAAGCACCCCTTTGCCATTGATTTTTGCCGCAGCCGGATTTGCGGGGTGCTTATTCGGGCGAAATATCGGATACCGGAAGCGTAGCCGGATCAGTGGATAAGAGCTTTGATAACATCCCGATCGACGTCGGAGAGATCGATCGGCTTGTGGGTCGGTTGCGTGTATCGCAATCCGCTGATGGTGGCGACTCCCTGTCGGCCGTTTCGGGTGACATAGATGAAATAACCGTACCGGAATAAATCTTCGACCGAAAGTACCGGGGACTGAAACATGATTTCGAACAGCTTTTTACCCGTATGGTCTATGGCTATAAACTTTCCTTCGTCTGTTTCCACGATCCCGATTCTGTTTTCACTTATGATGGGTGTGTGGCATCGGGCGTATTTCCCGAAAGGGACGATTGGACGTCCGGTCGCATTTTCATATCCGACCAACCGTCGGCCGTTTTTCCTGATTTCTTTGCGGTATAATATCGGCCGGGGAATTTCGAATGTTTTGAGAACGGCCTGTATGCTGCCCCGGGAAAAATTTACGTCGCAAATGAAATCTACTGTTTTCAGACTGTCGGCGATTGCAGTTTTCAGTCTTTTTTTAGCGGCATCCGAAGCATCGATGATTCCGCTTTTATGAGCTACTATCAAGGGCTGTATGGTAATGGGGTTTCCGGATGGATCCGGGAGGATACGCATCCAACAGGTCCACAGCCCGTCCGTGAATTGTGCGAATTGCATGTAGTCGAAGTGCAGAAACAGCGGATCGCCCAGCATCGGAGAGGGGCAGGGAAAGGAAGGATATGTCCAATTCGTATAGGTCAATCGCCCCTCCTCGAAAACGAATATGGGTTTCGTTCCGTCCTGGTAGAATATGCCTGATATAGGAAGTGTGCCTGAATAGAAGGTGGCCGGATAATAACCGGTATGGTCGCGGACGAAAATGCCGCTGAAATCTATTTCGGAGTAGTCTGATTTGCGTATCGTGTGATCCAGGTAGAGTTTGTCGTCGATCAGTCGCCAGTAGGAATGGTGTTCGTGATCACCGTCTATGTAGATAACGAATCCCTCTGCGGTAGGCTGATGAATAAGTGCCTGGAATTTTTTTTCGAATACCCGGTCGTTGCGGGCCAACTCGTCCAGCGGAGTGTCGTCCAACCAATGTAAGTCCAGTCTGAGCGTATCTGTGCCGATGATAAGACTGTCGGCTTTTGCCGTGGTTATTGGGGCCACTGCCGCCAATAACAGGAACAACCGGAAAAGAGTACGGAGTCTCATAACCCAAACCTGTTTTTATTCGGAATTATCTGTACCTGGCAACGATGAAACTTAGGTCGCAGGGTTTCCGTTTGTGCGGGCATTCGTTAAATATCCTGCAGCATCGTTTGTACCGGAACCTCCTTGATCTTGCCTTTCGAGAAGAGGATCGTGCGGGACGGATATTCTTCGATGAGGGCCGTGTTGTGCGTGGACATGACTACGGCGCAACCTTGACGAGCGATTTCCTGGAACAGCCGAATGATGCCTTCGGCCGTCAGCGGATCGAGGTTGCCGGTAGGTTCGTCGGCCAAAAGCAGGCGGGGACGGTTCAGCAGGGCGCGGGCGATGACCAGACGCTGCTGTTCGCCGCCGGAAAGCTCGAACGGCATCTTGTAGCCTTTGGCTTCCAGCGATACGACCTTGAGTACCTCGTCGATCCGCTTGCGGATTTCTGATTCGTTTTTCCATCCCGTTGCCTTCATTACATAGTATAGGTTCATGAAGACGTTCCGGTCGGTGAGCAGTTGGTAGTCCTGGAAGACGATGCCGATTCTACGTCGCAGCATCGGAATCTCCCGTCGTTTGAGTTTTCGCAAGTCGAAGCCTGCGACGTATCCTTCGCCTTCAATGAGTTGAAGCTCGGCATATAAAGTTTTGAGTAAGGAGCTTTTACCGCTTCCCACACGCCCGATCAGATAGACGAATTCACCGGCGTTGATGTCGAAATTCAGATCGGACAAGATCAGTTCTCCCTGTTGCAGCAACTTTTTTTCGGAGCGGCTGCCGAAAGGATCGTCCGTGTGGTATATCGTTACGCCGCGCAGCCGGATTACGTTTTGTTCGCCCATGAGTCGAGTTGGTTGAAAGGTTCGTGGTGTCCGTGTGTGCCGATCGGCCGATGCAGGACGAATGTTCTTCGTTTCGTGCCGTCGCACTCCGATTCGGACGGGAGCAAAGGTAATGAAAATGAAGGCAGAATAAAACAAACTCTTCTGTTTTTTACACCGATCATATCCTACCTTCCACAAAGGTAATGAAAATGTCCGAAAAATAGTCCGTTTCGGTCATCGTGCCGGACAATAATCCGTATTTTTTTTGGAACTCCCGGTAATGAATAGTATTTTTGTTATTAATTATGGTATAAATTGACAATAAGGGGATAATGGGAAGTGAATCCATGTTGCAGGAGATATTGTGGGATACGAAGATCGGGTGGTGGAAAGTAGATATGGCCCGACGGGTTCTTTTGTTGTCCGATTATCTCTGTAAGACGATAGGAACTGAGGAGTCCGAGATCGGTTACGACCGTTTTCTGCAGTCGGTCGGAGAGCCGTTCCGGGCTTCGCTCAAAAGCCTGATGTCCACGGATGCGAGCCTGTTCTCCGCCGAGCAGATTTTTTCGCTGTGTGGTCCCCGGGGTGAGGTGTGGTTCCGCTGGAAGGTCCTGCGCCGGGAAACGGCAGCCGACAAGGGGCTGGTTGTTTCGGGATATGCCCAGGAAATCAGCGAAAGGGAGGCTTTGCCGGTCGATCTTTGCTCGATCGAGCGGATGAATACGCTTCTTTATCGGTTGAACAATATTTCGCATACGCTGCTTTCTTTCCTTCATATTGGTTCCATCGACGAGGCGATCAACAAGGTTCTGACCGATGTCCTCAAGATATTTCGTGGCAGCCGGACCTATATCGCGGAGTTCGACTGGGATAACCGCAGGCATATTTGTACGTACGAAGTGACGGACAAGGGCGTGGAGAGCGGCCGGGATCGGTTCGATCGACTTTCGATGGACGAAACCCCCTGGTGGGTCGAGCAGCTCGAAAAAAGGAGTCCTATTGCTCTTTCCTGTTTGGACGACCTTCCTTCCCGGGCAAGGAACGAGCATGATATTCTGGCTGCACAAAATATCGGTTCGCTGTTTGTGCTGCCGATGACATTTCGTGATAAACTTTGGGGGTATGCGGGAATCGATGTGATCGGGGAGCACCGCGATTGGCAGAACGAGGATTACCAATGGTTCGCATCGCTGGTCAATATCATCAATATCTGTATCGAATTGCAGCGTTCGAAGCGGGAGGCGCAAATCGAACGCGATTATTTGCAAAACCTCTACCGGTACATGCCGCTGGGGTATGTCCGTTTCCGGATGATTTACGACAAGACGGGGACGCCGGTCGATTACAAGGTGCTCGATTCGAATTATGCTGCGGAAAAGATTATCGGAAAATCCCAAGCCGACTATGTGGGGCGGCTGGCGAGCGAGCTGGAGATCGAAGATATGCCCGAGTACCTGAAAGTTTTCGCCAAAGTATTGCAGGTGGAGCAGCATGTCGAAAAGGAGGTCCGTTTGTTGGCTTCCGGCCGGTATGTTCATGTCGTTATGTATTCGACCACTCCCGAGGAGGTGATTTGCCTGCTTTCGGATATGACCGAAATGTATGAAACGCACGAGGCGCTCGACCGCAGTGAAAAGCTATTGCGTAATATTTATGACAATATTCCCGTCGGTATCGAACTGTACGACAGGAACGGCTTGCTCGTCGATCTGAATAACAAGGATCTGGAGATTTTCGGGATTCGGGACAAGGAGGATGTGCTCGGGGTCGATTTTTTCAAGAATCCCATTCTCGACGAGGAGGTCTGGCGCCGGGTGCGGAACCGGGAGGAGTTCTCGTTCAAGGCGTATTATCCCTTCGATCGTTTGAACGGTTATTATGTTACCTCCAAGCAGGGCCGCCTCGAAATATACAGTTCGGTGTGTATGCTTTACGATGCGCAGGGGCGGTTGAGCAATTTCTTCCTGATCAATATCGACAATACGGAAATCAATCGGGCGCATAGTCGTATCGCGGAGTTCGAAAGCTCGTTTTCGCTGGTCAGTCGTTTCGGCAAGGTCGGATACTGTCGCTTCGACCTGGTTTCGAAAGAGGGGTATGGCGTGCCGCAGTGGTATTATAACCTGGGCGAGAAGGAGGATACGCCGCTCGATCAGATCCTCGGTGTGTATAAACATGTCAATTCCTCCGACCGGGCTGAAGTTCTGGAGTCCATCCGACAGGTGAAAGCCGGCGAGATCGACAGTTTCAGCCATGATCTTCGGATCGATGCGGACGGACGACAGAAGTGGACCCGTATCAATGTGATGCGCAATCCCCTGAATAACGATCCTTCGAAGATCGAAATGGTGTGTGTCAATTACGACATTACCGAGTTGAAGGAAACGGAGAAGAATTTGATCGAAGCGAAGAACAAAGCCGAAGTGAGCGATCGTCTGAAATCGGCTTTTCTGGCTAATATGAGCCATGAAATCCGCACGCCACTGAATGCCATCGTCGGCTTTTCGAATCTGATCGCTGAAACCGAAGATCCCGACGAACGACGGGAGTATGTAGCCATTGTTCAGGAAAATAACGAATTGTTGTTGAAGCTGATTTCCGACATTCTCGATTTGTCGAAGATCGAAGCCGGAACGCTCGAATTCAACGATGTGGAATTCGATGTGAATCAGATGTGTCAGGAGATTGTACGGTCGTTGAGCCTCAAGGTCCTGGATAAACCGGTGGAGTTGCGTTTCGGCGATCATCTGCCCGAATGTCGGTTGGTAGGCGACAAGACCCGGATTACGCAGGTGTTGATTAATTTTATTAATAATGCGTTGAAATTCACTCGTGAAGGGTCTGTGACATTAGGCTACCGGTGCGATGACGGGATGATGCTTACCTTTTATGTCGAAGACACCGGTACCGGGATTCCCGAGCAGGAGCAGGAGTCTGTCTTCGAGCGTTTCGTGAAACTCAACAGTTTTGTCCAGGGGACCGGGTTGGGACTGGCCATCAGCAAGAGTATCGTCGAACAGATGGGCGGTCGTATCGGCCTGAACTCCGAACCGGGAAAGGGTTCTTGTTTTTGGTTTACGCATCCTTACATCCGGACCCGGTCTGTGTCGGCGGTTGCTTCCGATGCGGAGATGCGGCAACCAGGCGTTTCGGAGGGGAAAATGCCCGTCGTTCTCGTTGCCGAAGATACCGACAGCAATTTTCTGCTGGTGTCGCTGATTCTTAAGAAAGGGTATGAAGTGCTTCGGGCCCATAACGGAGCGGAAGCGGTGCGCATGTGCCGGGAGTTCGCTCCGGATGTGGTGTTGATGGATATGAAGATGCCCGTTATGGATGGTTTGGAAGCTACGCGGCAGATTCGGGAGGCGGGAAGTTCCGTTCCCATCATTGCCGTCACAGCATATGCATACGACAGCGACCGTGCGAAAGCGCTCGATGTCGGGTGCGATGATTATATTGCCAAACCATTAACGGGGGATGTTCTGAAAAAGAAGCTGCGTAAGCATCTGAAACGGTAGCGGTTCCGCAGGCATGGTACGTGAAAATATTCTTGTATGCAATGCCGATCGGGTGAATTTTTATGTTGGATGCGCACAAGGCAGAGGTGGGGCCTTTGGAAAATAAGCAGACGAATTTTCGGTGTTATATCGATACGTGCAGGTAATGTCTGCATTAGGTGGTGGAACATCATTGACAGTAGCAATGGCTTTTTTATGTATTTTTTTTGGGAGTATTAGTTTGCTTTTTTTTATTTTGCGTTTAAGGCAAAAAAAAGCAGAGTTCAAAGATGAAACGGAAAAGTTTTATCCGAATTTTTTGCATCTGTTTGTGGCTATTTTTTTATGCTTGTGCTATATATTGTATGATTGTTAGGCCCTTTGCTTAATACCAATATATAATTCGTTGGTTAATATAATCGAAGAATGGTTTTTTTCTTTTTTCTTATTGGAAGTCTTAGTTTACTTTGGTTCATTACGGGTCTGAAGATGAACAAAACAGATCCTAATAATGAAATAGAAAAGATTTATCCCAGTTATTGGCATTTAATTACAGCTATCATTCTGATTGGTTGTGCTATATTCCAACTTTATATGGTATATGGCGATTGATTGGTTCCGTATAAAACTTTCAATAGTGACGAGGACATTTTGGTAAAGTTCCGATAAATTTGGCTTTCTGCCCGGTTTTTCGTATCTTTGTACTCACTTCAATGAAATTCTATCCCTACGAAGGGGGTGACCGGTTTTGACAGCAGGCAGAGTTTGATTGTAAGCACGTCGAGCATTGTGTGGTGGCTCGTAAATATCAACACTCGAACTACAAATGGCAATAATAGCTATGCACTCGCTGCCTAATTTTCAAGGAAAATTGGCTTAATCGTTGGATCCAAGGCGGTTCGACGACGAGTATCCCGGAAGGCCGTTCCGCTCTTTAACGGTTTTCCATACGGGGTATCGATCATTTAGAGATAGTACGGCGGAGGGTTCCGGCTGTCGTGCGAAAATTCAGGAACTGGGATCCGGGTTAGGTTGCCGCCTGCCAGACCCGGATAGAAGGACGAAACGGCGGATAAGCGTGTAGAAAGCTTTCGGGTTCCTTGTTTGGACGCGGGTTCGACTCCCGCCACCTCCACATTCGGCGACGTTCCGGTTTTCCAGAACGTCGCTTTTTGTATGCGGGGCATCTTACTTTGCAAAGCTTCATCCCGCTTTTCAGACTTCAGCAGCACTCGGTCGGAGGGGGAATACTATTTTTATCGGTATTTCGAGGAATTCTTTGATCGGGCGGGGTATCCCGCAGTTCCGGATACAGAGATCCATGAGTCTGTCGTAAATCGGATGCGTCGTGTTCCGATCTTTTGCGGGTTCTTTGTAATCCGGAGCAGTACTCCGATACGGATAAATTCGTATCTTTAACTCGGTTTCAGATACTCCGCCTCGGCAAAATGCAAATAAAAATTTGCTTTTGCACTCGGCTTATTCGTAATCTTTGACTTCGTCTTAGATACT